>JAABUX010000610.1_pt1 | contig 59475 bp, 56 predicted proteins | sample 5561851 | NCBI WGS metagenome assembly JAABUX01 (sample SAMN10711883, study PRJNA513361) | rock metagenome | isolation source: Antarctica rocks | place: Antarctica: Victoria Land, Richard Nunatak red sandstone | collected 2016-01-03
TTGACTTCCTGTCAAGGTTTCGATATCGTGTTCATTGAGAGTCATTGGTATCCTCCTGGTGATATTGAACTGTTTTCCAGTTCAGGATACCAGACTCTGATTTTACACACAAGCTAGTATACTACCCACCCTGAGACGAGAATGCTTTCATTTCTTTGATGTTGCTAGTCAGCTTTCTTTGTGTCAAAGCCTTATTCTATAACGCCCTGTGAACAACCAATCTGTATAAAGGGCGCGTGTTGCTGGCAACCTGACACGACAACTTAGTAGAATTTGAAAAGACAAATGTCAAGTATAACATTCTTAATAGAAGACATTCAGAAGACACTTGCTAGCTAGTATATCGCAGTTACATCAGAAAACTTAGTACCAAATATAAAGAAGCACAAGTAGCAAATGCATGTACGTCAAAAAGTTTTGTAAATGCTTGTTGACATGCAGAGAAAAGAAATATAACGTACTATTAACGGAGTAAACCAGTATTTTAATGTCACATCTGCATATTTAGATGAACATATGTAGGAAGAAGAGAAATGTACGTAGCGTCTTGTATACTGTAGCTATATCTATTCGTGTGACGCGATTCAGTACGAAATTATTGACGGAAGTGCATACCTATATGGTATACTTCGTTGCAATGTGCAAGAGTTACTCTGAGTACAATATTTTGTAAGCAACGTTGTAAAACAATCAATATACATTGTTTGTTAATGGAGAAGAGATGCCTGAGTCTACTTCTGCCGGAAACACTATTTTTTAAGATAATGAGCGGTCATCAGGTTTGTGTAGGCCGCAAACGCCAGATGGGGGACTGGCCGAAAATGATTGAAGCAGAAACAAACGCAGTATCGAGTTCAGAAGATAAAATCCAAGGCACAGAAGAGTTTGCTATTGTGGAGCGGGTAGCTCGCATTGTCTCCAGTGTGTACGGGGCAAAGCCTGATTACGCACGGCTGGCGGCTGAACTGGCTTATGCAATTTCTTTTGATGTGTTTGGCATTGTCCTGCTCCATCATGATCGTAAGGCGGTCCGCATCACGGTGTGCCAGAGGGACAGTAGTGTATCTGCTGACATGCCAGAGCAATGGATGCCCCATTATCATCGGTATCCATTCGCAGGCTCTATGTTGGAGCAACTGCTTTATACGACAAGCATCATTGTCAAAGATTATCCACATGGCCTTGATGGGCCGCCTACGACCAGCGGAGACGCTCTAAGCGAGTATCCCTATCTACATGCAACATGTATCGTACCTTTGCGTACCAAAGAACGTCTACTTGGAACACTTGAACTCGGTAGTACATTTTCTGGCACATATGCAGACTCAACGGTGCAACGCTTGATAGAGGCGGTTGCTCAAGTGCTTGCAACTGCTATTGAGCGTACACAACTGGAAGGTAGTGCCGAAATTCAAGATCGGCAACGCCGAGCGTTGAAGGATGTTTCGTATGCGTTAACATCGAAGATGGACCTTCCTGCCATCCTGACACACATTACTGATGGTGTCGCCACAGCTCTTAACGTCGCCTCGGCTATCGTAACCGTCGATCAACATGACGGACGCCTTCACTTAGCGGCACAAACTGGACTCGACGTAGCGATTTTAGGCAAAATCGTGAGCCGCGAACTCGCCATGACAGATCAATGTATTTTCGGTAGCACAATACGGCATCGACAATCATATATCTCGAATGACATTGAACACGACGTACAATTTCCTGCCAGTCATGTACTCACCACTGCACTTGCTATACGTTCCGTGCTGAGTTATCCCCTAGTCATTGATAGCACTATCTATGGCGTATTATTGCTCTGCTCATCAGAAGCTGGCGGTTTTACACCGTTAAAGGCCGATATCGTTGCCCTTTTTGCTACTCAGGCAACGATTGCCATTCATAACGGTCTTTTGTTAGAAGCCGCACGCCAGCGACAGCGTTTTCAAAACGCTATCGAGCAGTTAGAGCATGTATCGCATGTATCCCCTGCCACAAACACTTCTTTCGAGGAAGAACAGGCATTGTTCGCTCATGTACAAGCTGAGGCTCGTCGTACTTTTGGCGTGAGTCTTACTACTATCTTACGTTTTGTGAGCGACAATCTGCTCACAAACAATGAGCTTGATGTACGAACATGGCTCCATGACAAGCAGAAAGACGAATACTCCGTTCTTCATAACGCGTTGCCTGCAATACGACAAGAGGAGTCACACGCTCTTTTAACCAGTAGTACCCTTGTTGAGAAAAGCGAGGAATATAACCTTCTCACAAGAGATACGCTTTCGCTTCTCACACAAACAACGCAGGCAGCTCTTGCTCGCGCGGGCGTTGTCAGTGAACTCAGTAGACTCCTGATACAACTACAGCAACCCACGAACGGCATAAAAGATGCATGGTTTGTTACAGATATAACTGGCACCTGTATATACATGAATCCCGTTGCCGAACTTTTTTGTGGGATGAGGCTCATTGCTAGTGAGCATCTGCACGTGTCGATTGAGCATGTTTTCGCTGGATTACTGCCGCGTATACGCAACTGTGAAGCGGTGCAACTCTACTTGCAGGACTTTATACTTGGTAATCATTATAAACAGGAGTTGCGTTGTGTCATAGCCTTAGAGCCACTTGATCTCCCCGTTGCAGTACAAATACAAAAACAAGAATCATCATCACAAAGTACTGCGCGTACAGGAATGAACAATCGCTATTCTGGGCAGGAAGGTGGTCGCGCTTTGCTACGTTCAATGTTGTTAGAAAATGCACCGTCTGATAGCCACTATCAATTTACCAGTCATGCATTGCATGATCAGCAAGGACAAGTCACCGCCTATGCACTGCAAGTGCGCGATATAACCACTCAGGTTCGTGATGAAAAAAACAAATCAGCCCTTCTTTCATCTGTATCGCATGATCTACGTACTCCATTGACAACGATCAAGGCCGCTGTGACAGGCTTACTACAAACAGACATTCCGTGGGATGAACAGATGCGGCGTGAAATGCTTGAAGATATCGACCTTGAGGCAGATCACTTGACCGCGTTGGTAAACTCATTTGTAGAAATGTCGCGCATAGAAATGGGGGCACTACTTCTTGAAAAAGAGTGGTGTGATATTGTAGAGATTATTAATGATATGCTTACAAGAACAAAGCATGTGCTTGGAGAGCGAAAAGTACAGATGCATGTAGCTACTGCCCTACCGCTTTTGTCCCTCGACCGTGTGCAAATTGGACGTGTTTTGTATAATCTCATCGAAAATGCTGTACATCATAGCCCGGAACAATCGACGATTCTCATAAAAATTGACACCGTTACTGATACAATGGCACCCACCATGGTACGGGTACAGCTTGTGGATGAGGGTTGCGGTATTCCAGAACATGAACAAGAACGTGTCTTCAAGGCGTTTTATGGCTTGCGTTCTCCAGGTAGTGGTTTAGGGCTGGCAATATGCAAAGGTATTATTGAAGCTCATCAGGGACGTATTTGGATTGAGAGTGCTGAAGAGGGATCGTGCTTTATCTTTACATTACCAATAGAGGCATCGTTAGCGAGGTAGCAGATGCTCAACAAGAAAACAACACAGAGAAAGAGGTAAGTTTTGGTAAAGGCTAATGGAAAGCGAATCCTTGTCGTGGATGACGAACCGCCGATACAGCGCATTCTACGTCGTAACCTGCTGGTAAACGGCTACGATGTGTTAGTCGCGGAAGACGGTAAACAAGCCGTAGAAATAGCCCTACACCAGCATCCTGACCTTATCCTTCTTGATCTTTGTTTGCCAGGAGACCTTGATGGACTAGATGTTTGTAAGCAAATACGGCATGCCATGCAAAAAACGCCGATTATTGTACTTTCTGCTGTTACTGAAGAAAAGCAGAAAGTGCGTGCGCTTGACATGGGAGCCGATGATTACTTAACAAAACCATTTAGTAATGAAGAACTACAGGCGCGAGTGCGTGCCTGTTTGCGGCGTGTTACCACTGACAAGCTTATAGACGCGCTCAGTATTGAAGCACTGAGCAGTGAAGATGGGCACATCTCTATGAATATCGTTCGTCGGCAGGTACTGGTTGGTGAGCAGGAAGTGCGTTTAACACCAACAGAGTTTGAATTACTACATCACCTGCTGCTATACGCAGGAAGAGTTCTTACGCACCGTTCTTTATTGCAGGCAGTTTGGGGACCAGAATATGGTGAGGAAGCTGACTACTTACGTGTCTATATTCGGCAACTCAGGCTAAAGATAGAGGTTGATCCATCGCGGCCTAAATATATTCTTACGGAACCTGGAATTGGCTACGTTTTCCGTTCAGTTGGTGAATTTTTGGCAATTTAGCACGATTTTAATAAGTTTTTTATAGGTATTTTCATGTTTTTGAAGTACACTATAAACATGGAAGTACGCGAATGTATTGACAATGTTTAAATATTGTAATACAGTTCTATTAAAATGAACAAGCTCGTGAAGGTAAAAGCTTTAGCATACATCCTGATATATCGGAAAAAAGGAACTGAGGAACATGGAGCCACAAGACCGTATTATGGACGGAGACTTACAAACACTGGGTCTCCAATCCATCTTAAAAATGCTCGCGTTAAGCGGTAAAACGGGCAAACTACTTGTCTATTCAGGGCCTGAAACGCTTTCCGTCAACCTGCGGCGCGGCCAAATTATCTCACTGCATGAGGAAGGCGTCGCCCAACCCGATATGCTTGGCATGCTCGGTCTTATTGGGAAATTAAAACCAGAGAATGCACAGGTTATCTACGAACTAGCGCAGCGCGATACGCAAATGACCCTTTCGATGCTCGTCGAACGAGGCTGGATGAGTCAGGGCGAAATGCAGCAGCGTTTGGAATTTGTTGTAACGCAGGCAATAAGCCATGCACTTCGTTGGGTTAACGGACGTTTTGCATTCCACCGACTCCTTCCGATGGAGAGTGCCATGCGTCCATTAGACGTTGACTCTGTGCTTTTGGAGGCTCTGCGTCAGGCCGATGAGTGGGAAGAGGTTGTAGCGGATGGTGTCACGTATCTTACACGTTCCACCGTCGCTCGTTGGCAGCCAGAAGTGTCCAAAGATGTACAAAGTCTCGGCTTGACTCGTGAAGAGGTCTTAGTCCTTTGCCTTTCCAATGGCGAGATTCCTTTGCAGGCGGCGGCACAAGTGTTGATGATACCAGAGGCTCGTGTTGCACGTGCTCTTGCTCGACTGATCGGGCAAAATTTGATAGAAGTGGTGAACACCACTTTAGAAACAGAGTTACAGAGCGACCTTTCCAATATCATAATTAAATGCCAACACACACTTGCACATCAACGACAATCTCCCACACCGGAACAGCATTTGCTCGGTCTTATTAAAACTTTGTCTGATTGTATTAACGGTCTGCTCATTCATCATGGGCGTTATGCCAGGATGCTTCGTGGGCGTGGACAAGTGCCAAGGTCGGAGATCATGCGCTATCTGGAACGACGTTTTGCACAACCCTTGCAGGGCTTATCGCACCAACGTTATCCTATTCTGGAAACAACGAATTTTGTTGATGGGCAACTGGACTGCAACGATATTCTTCATCTCAACAAGGTTGTGCGCGGAGAACAGCTCGAAGAGTTTTATTGGGAAGCAGTGCAAGGACTTGCAGCATTTCTGCGTATGGTTTTTGATTTGCTACTGCGTGATGAGGTTGGAAATTCACATACAGGCCGTCAACTGAATGTCGCATGGAAAATTTTTCTTTCGGAGATTGACCAGGAGATACAGCACTATCAAACTTACCGCGCTTATCGCACTACTCAGGCGACGCGTGGGCGCGACATAAGTACTCAACACCAGTCACCTTCTATGGGCATTCTTCCACCGATAAATAATCAATCAAGGGGTGAAGTGATTCAACAGGAAGGCAATACTTCCTGGTCATTTGATACGCAAAGGAGGTCAATCTAATATGCCAGAACCAACAGTGCTTGTTGTTGATGATAGCCCGACAGTACGCAAAATTGTCCAGATGACATTGCAACGAGAACATATTCGAGTGATTACAGCAGGGGATGGATTAAGTGCTCTTACCTCCGTTGCCGACGAAATGCCCGCCCTCATTCTGCTTGATATTCAACTTCCGCGCATGGATGGGTACCATATTTGCCAGATAATACGAAAAAACTTGCAGTTTCGACAGATTCCAATTATCATGCTCAGTGGGAAGGACGGATTGTTCGATAAGATGCGTGGTCGCCTTGCCGGTTCTACTGAATATCTTACGAAACCCTTTGACTCAGTGGAACTTGTGCAAACAGTGAAAAAGCATCTCGCGAACTGGGAAGAGCGTAGGGCCGAGCATATGCCTGTTCAACAGGACGGTGTACGGCATCGCTTACGTTATCGTGGCTAGAGGCTTGTCCAATCTCTCTATAGGTTCTTATCTATATAGAGAGATACATCAGGAGATAGCCATCCTTTCCCATCTCACTGGTGGATCGCAATTAGGAAAGGTATAATGGGATGCCGGGGCAGAAGATACTCGTCGTAGACGATAGTTGGACAGAATTAACGATGATCGTAACTCCGCTACGAAATAGCGGGTTCGAGGTGATTACCGCTGTTGATGGTGATGAGGCGGTAGAGAAAGTTTTCAAGGAGCGTCCGAATTGCATTGTGCTGGATGTCGTTTTGCCTAAGCAAAATGGTTTCCAACTGTGTCGTAAGCTGAAAAACTATGAAGCAAGTAAACATATTCCGATAATTTTATTAACGAGCAAAAGTACACCACTTGACCGCTCCTGGGGGTTGAGGCAGGGCGCGGATCTCTTTATGACGAAACCATTTAATACAGATGAGTTAGTTGCAAATGTACGAAGCCTTGTGTAGATGTTTGGCTCAGTAGAAGAATATACTACAGCCTCTCATAAAGAGAGGCTCGTAGCGTGTGTATTTTGCAGTTTCTGCTATGGCTAGTGGAAAAAGGCTACTTACTCTTTCGTATTTTCTACCCCTTGTACATCTGGAGGGGTACTTTTGGGCTGTATGGTAGCCAGGAGTGCTAATGTGAAAAGTGAAGACTTGAAAGACGTTCAGGATGATCCGCGTTCCGATTTCGCTACGAACCAACAACAACGAATATTGGCAGCCACAGCACAAATGCAACGTCTGCAAAGTGGTTTACTTCCTACGGATACCAACTCTGTAGAAAATGTTCTGGCTACCATCGGTGAGCAGTATCTGGTGTTTTCGTTGTATGAGCACGAATTTGCTGTGAAAGCAGAAGCAATACAGGGCGTTGAGCGGCCTGTATATATCACTCCTGTCCCGAATGTAGTATCATGGGTACATGGTGTGATAAACTTGCGTGGTGCGATTGCATCGGTGGTGAATATGAGAGCTTTCTTGGGATTGGAACAGATTCCGAGCGATGCCCGTACTCGTTTCCTGTCTTTACAGTCGAATGAAATGGTGATCTGCTTAACGGTAGATGGTGTAAGTGACATGGTGCAAATCCCTCTTGCTGCTATAGTAAGTGGAAGCGTGCGCCCAGCCACTATCCCACAGTGGATAACTCCGTATGCTTCAACCTATGCAGTGATCGGTGATCGTGTCATTGTGTTACTGGATGTAACACGCCTCCTCTTTTCGGAAAAAATGCAGCACTATTAATTTTTTTGAGAGGCACCGTAACATGTTGAATGAAACATATTTGACTTATTGTAAATATTTCTTTTTTAAGAGGAGGTCTGGCGAATGAATCCTGACCGCAATCAAGGCGGCATGACCGTGAATGCTCTTTTGTTTACAGGCATGGCTGCTTCAGTTGGTATCCCTGTGCTTCTTTTCGCACTGCTTGGTATTGTGTTTGCCACTGGTAGGTTTCAATCGCTATTAGGCGCAGTTATTATTGGTTGTGCGATTGCATCTCTGCTTCTCGTATTTGCTGTATATTATTTTGTGCAACGTCGGATAAAAGAAAAGTTAATCGGGCTTAACAGTGTGTACCAGGATTATACCAATGGCGATTCTACCGCACGCGCTATGGTAAATGGCGAAGACGAATTCGCAACATTGGCTAACTCGTTGAACTCTTTGTTGGATAGCTCTAGCCGCAATTCTGGTCCTGCTCTGAGTGGTAGTGGGAGAGATGGTGCTGCTCTGCAAGCACAGATCGAGAAACTTCTACAAGAAGTAAGTGCTGTCGGCGATGGCGACTTACGTGTCCAGGCTGAGGTAACGCCCGACACCCTCGGCGTACTCGCTGACTCTTTTAACTATATGATTGAAGAGCTTGCTAAGGTCGTTGGACGTGTTCAATCAACCGCTGTGCAGGTCACGAATGCCACACGACGCATTCTTGATCGCTCGGCAGAGCTTGCACTGGCTTCTGATTCGCAGGTAGATCAAATTTCTCAAACGTCTGAAGCTGTTGAAGCTCTTGCTGTCTTCATCCAGAATGTAGCTCAGAATGCGATGACCAGTGTGGCAGTCGCGCAAGAAGCGTTGGAGAGTGCCACAAGCGGCCAACAATCTGTACGCCAGACAATCGACGGCATGATGTTGATTCGCGAAAATGTGCAAGAGACATCGAAAAAAATTAAACGGCTTGGTGAGCGTTCAAACGAAATCGGTGAAATTGTTCGCATCATTGAAGACATTGCCGATCAGACAAACCTTTTGGCTTTGAATGCCGCTATTCAGTCCGCAATGGCTGGTGAGCATGGCCGTGGGTTTGCTGTGGTCGCTGATGAAATTCGTCTGCTTGCTGAGCGTTCTACCGAGTCAACAAAACGTATCGCTAATCTGGTGAAAAGCATTCAAGGCGATACGTATGATGCGGTTGTTGCTATGGAAGATAGCACTCAGGAAGTGGTAAAAGGCTCACAGTTGGCCGACGAAGCAGGACGCGCTCTCAACTCGATCTACAGTGCTGTGGAACGACAGGCAAAGATGATTGAAAGTATTGCTCGCTCGGCTAATGAACAAACACCTGTTTCTGAAGCTGTCGCCGTTACAATGGCTCAGATTTCGGAGATTATTCGTCAAACCGATGCAGGAACTCAGGAAGCTGCTGTTAGTGTCAGCTATCTTGCGGACCTTTCTGAACAGTTGCGAGCCTCTGTGTCAACATTCCGTCTGCCAGATCGTGGAAATAATGCGTCCGACTCGTTTTCTCGTATGACATCTATAACAGAAATGAATCGTGGTAATGATGGACAGATGTTTCCGCCTGCTTTGAATGCTGGTCAGTCTCCTATGAATACAGACGACTGGGGCCAGAACTTTGCTGGTAATTTTCCACCGTTGCCGGAACCTGGAAACTCTGGTTCTTTAGTAGCATTACCGCCTTACTCTGGGCAGTATGCTTTCAATAATCAGCAAGACTTTAATGCATCTGCAAGTTTTGGTGGACAGCCACAGTATGCACAGGGCAATCAACAGGACTTCGCTTTCCAATCTCAATTTGCGAGTCAGCCAAATTTCGGCGATACTCAATTTTCAGATCAAGCGAGTTTCGGAGCTTCTTCATTCACAAGTCAACCAAATTTTGGTCAGTATAACAGTCAACAAGGGTTTAACGGCAACAACAATCAGCAGTATAACGGTCAGCAGTATGGCGGTCAACAGTATAGCAACAACCAGTTCAATAATCAGCAAGACTTTAGTGACATGAATGAGTTCGGGAGATTTGAGAACCAAGCAGGCTTTAATGGAGGTAGTGGGTACCTACAAGGCTTTAATGGAGGTAGTGGGCACCTGCAAGGTGGACAAGGCTTCAATGGGCAAAATCAGCCCTTTTTCCCACCTATGAGTCAAATGCCTGAGTCACAACCTTCTAATCCGAGGATGCAGTCTGTACCACAACAGGGACCTCCTCGCCAACGTCGGTCCAATGGCTCTCCATCAAGCCAGAACCAATCTTCGCCGTTCAATCAGGGCCAGGTTCCTTTCTCGAACAAGGAAGATTTTGGTCGCTAGCAAGCCAGTGTTATGGTACACTCGCCTTTAACAGCGTGTGTACCGCAATACTAGAATAGTGAGTGTCTGCAACATGTCGAATACGTTTGACAAAATGTCTGTCCTCGATCCATTTATTGAAGAAGTAAATAGCTATTTGCCAGATATCGAAACAAATCTCGATCATCTCTCCCAACTAGCACAAGCTGCTCAATCAACGAGCGATATGGATGCTATCGAGGAGACATATCGTCGCACTCACACTATTGGTGGCTCTGCATCTATGATGGACTTTCCGGGCCTTGCTCATGTTGCTCATGGCATGGAGGATATTCTCGGCGATGCTTTGGAAAGCATTATTATTCTTGATGTTCCTACTGTCGCTCTACTACAGCGTTCTTTAGAGCGGCTCCATCGGCTCCTCAAAGGTATTCGTAATGGCATTGACGAAGAGGCCGTGATCGCTGAAGATGATGCCGACTATATACAGTATCGCTCTGCTGCTGAAGCGACCCATGCAATTCCTCAGCAAAGTATGGACGCGCACGATAGCCAAATACCCGTTGAAGCATCCGCTGCTACACCTCCTCAACAACCAGAAGAGGTGTTTATGGTATCTTCAATGCCTTCATTCGATGAAGTGCTTGCATCATTTCGTACATCTGCCTCTTCGGAGGGTGATGATATTGTGTGGCCTGAAGAGCCGATGCAACCAGAAGCAGCACCTGCTCAGCCATTTGAGGAGACCTCTGCCACTTTCGTAGCACAAATACCGCCTGTAACAAGCGCCCTTGATACACTTGTTGCCTCTACGCGACAATTATCGTCTTTACCTCAACATGAGCTGATAGAAAATGCTCCGCAAACGTATGCCAGCCCTTCTTATGCAGGTACACCTGACGAGCAAGCCGTACCAACTACTGAACCAGATCAGTACATTGAGCCAGAGCCAGCTATTGAGCCGTATCCTGTACCAGCGTTAGTGGCGTATGAAATGCCAGTAGCTTATGATGATGTTCAACATGACACCTATGCATTAACATCTTATGCATCCTCACTAAAAGGGATTAGTTCACAGTTGCAAGAGGTAATTTCGGTTGTCGAGGGGCAAAGTAGCGAATTCCGTGGATTTTTAGATGGCTCTAAAGATGCTCTTGACCGTATGGAGGACTGGGCGGGCCATGCAATGGGGCTGAATCTCAAGAATAGCCCTGAGCAAGTACGACGCTATTTGCCTCTTTCGGTTATGTGGGTGTCAAATAGCAAACTCAAAAAAATTCTCGAATTGCTCAAGCAAATCACAAACGGTGTCGAGTTGACCGATGAGCAGATGCACACTGCTTTAGGACAACTCACCACCTCGCTCTCTGCTTTTGGAGATGCTTATCGCCAGATGCAGGAAGAACAAGAACAGGCACAAACGTCATCCTGGACTCCCTGGGAAATGCAGCCTTCACAGGACGCTGAGAATACGATACAGGAACGCGTCACATTCGAGCGCCGCGGAAATCTGGATACTCTACGTACTGAAATCGAAGCAAATGTACGGGAAGAGATGCGGCGTGAATACGAAGACCGCACCGTTGCCTCGCAAGCAGCACGCGCTGAATTAGAGCAGCAGTTACGCAACGAGATACGCCAGGAGTATGAGGAAAAGCGCCTCATACAAGAGCGTACCACAGGTTCAGGCTCAGATGAACCACGCTCGGAGCTAGAGGAACGCTTACGTGATGAGATAGAGATCAAGGTACGACAAGAGTTTCTTAGCCAGATCGCTGCAAATGCTGATGCAGCACCATCAAGTTTACTGATGCTTCCTGCACAACCAGCTCCAACCACGTCAAATTTTGCGGATAGAGCGCGGCAAGCAACCGGCGCGCGGGAACGTGATGAACACAGTGTTCCTGTTACCAGAGAGCGTGTGGAAACAGCATCTGTGAGTTCCACTGTCTCAATGACAACACCATTGCCTACACCACAAGTGGTACAAAAGCCTGCGCCAACGGCGTCTACGTCAAATAATGTAGCACTTGATAAATCTGTTACTCCGTCATCTCTTGTAGCAGGAGGAGATTTTGGTGAAGAAGCATCTGAGATTTTTCGTTTAGAGGCAGAAGAACATTTGCAAACTATCAGTACCTATGTTGCGGCCCTTGAGAAAGACCCAACAAATCGGGAATTCATTCAAGGCATTCGACGTGCGACACATACCCTTAAAGGCGCGGCTGCCATGATGGGCTTTCGCGCAATTGCTGAACTCAGTCATGTTTCTGAAGACCTGCTCGACAATATCATGGAAGGGAACACTCCTGCTTCGTCTGATGCACTCAGCATTATCCTGGATACTGCCGAAACGCTGGATATTCTTATCACAGGTAACAAGCCCGATACCATTTCTGATGAAGCCAGAGTACAAGTCTTGCGCGTTCGCTACGCAGACCTTCTTCATGAACAAGGTGCCGCTTTAAGCCCTATTAGCGAAGACATTGATGAAGAGACAGAAGAGAATGAGGCGGAGCCTGTTACAGACACAGCGATTGTCGCAGGCACTGTAGCAGAAACACCGGAGACAAACGCGCAACGTGCCAATCGCAATGATTTAAGCGTTCGTGTCCGTTTGCAAAAATTGGATGAGTTGGTCAATCTCTTTGGCGAACTTCTTGTCAACCGAAGTGTGCTGGAAGAACGCATCGAACGTCTTGTTCGCCTTGTCGCCGATGTAGGTATCAGTAGCAATCGTCTCCGTGATGTTGGGCAGAAGCTAGAGAGCCGTTTTGAAGCTGCAACTCTTCCAAGCGGACACTCTGTAACTGTGATGCCTGGTGAAGGAAATCAACCCAATGGTAGAAATGGCAAAGATGGAGAACCATCGCATCTAGCTGACTTCGATGCATTGGAAATGGACCGTTATACTGAGTTTCATCAAGTGGCACGCGGTTTGAGCGAAGGTATTTCAGACATGGCGACTCTTAGTGCAGAAATGGATACCATTATCCGAGAGTGTGAAAGCGTCTTCTCTCGTGAAAATCGTCTCAGTACCACTGTCCAGGATCGCTTGATGAAGACACGTCTTGTGCCTCTTTCAACGATGACACCGCGCCTCTATCGCACGGCTCGCGCTGTAGCCCTCAAGCAGCATAAAGAGTTCGAGTTTCTGCTCGAAGGTGAGGAAACTGAAATCGACCGTACCGTGTTTGAAGAGATTGCAGGCCCACTACTGCATCTTATGCGTAATGCTGTCAATCATGGTATTGAGACGGAAGAGGTTCGTACACAGCAGGGCAAATCACCTAAAGGACAGATTACACTTGCAGCCTCTTACGCAGGGAATCAGGTTGTCATTACCGTTCGTGAAGATGGCAGAGGTATTGAACCTGAACAGGTACGTCAGGTTGCAATCGCGCACGGCCTTATTCGTCCAGAGCATGTGTTGAGTGAGCATGAACTGATTGAACTCATCTTCCGCCCAGGTTTCTCTACTGCCGAAGTTCTTAGTGAAGAGAGCGGACGTGGTGTTGGTCTTGATGTGGTGCGTGATAGTGTTTCTCGGTTGCGAGGAACCATAGAGGTAGAGTCAACTCCTGGTAAAGGAACGGCCTTTACTATGAAGTTCCCAACCAGTCTAGCTATTCAGAGTGCGATGATGGTGCGGGTCAACGACCAGCAATTTGCAATTCCTATTGTCATGGTTGAGTCTATTGGACGCCTGGATACATTTAAACGTACTACCGTTGCTGGACAGCCAGCGATCATTGTTCGTAATGATCTTTACCCTCTGAGTGTACTTGCCCAATACCTGGCATTGCCACAAACACCGATTGACGATAAATCACATATCTTGCTGGTGAATGCTGGCGGAAATCGTGTGGCGTTAGTCATTGACGAGGTGAAAGGTAAGCTCGACATTGTGATGAAAAATCTTGGTCCACACTTACGGCATGTGCATGGAGTTGCTGGTGGCACTGTTCTGGGCAATGGACATGTTGTCCTGGTTCTCGAACTAACAGAACTTCTCTCAACACGAAATCGCTTGCTCTCTAACGTTACTGGTGCTATCCCTGCTCAAGAAATGGTGTCTACAATAGCTCAAGCATCACCAGTGTCAGCAACATCTAGTATTGAAGTGCCGCCAACGCAGCAAACTAGAGGCTTCTCGAAACTTCCAGCTCCTAAACAGGAACGTAACAAACACATTCTGGTGGTTGACGATAGCCCCAGCGTGCGCCGTGTTGTTGGCAACATGCTCAAGCAACATGGTTGGGAGGTCCAGATGGCGCGCGACGGTGTAGAGGCATTAGAAATGATTAGCAGTGAAACGCCAGCCGCCGTGTTACTTGATGTAGAAATGCCGCGCATGGATGGTTATGAACTGATCGCAACCGTTCGCTCTCAAGAGCAATATCGCACACTACCGCTCGTTATGCTGACTTCGAGAGCTGCGACGAAACATCAGCAACGTGCAATACAGCTAGGAGCAAGTGCCTATCTAGTTAAACCATATCAAGATGATGAACTGCTCAACATTTTGAATTCGCATGTATATGGTGCTGCGGTTCGTTAGCTTTGTGCAAGGAGGCGCACTATGGGTGTTGAACGTGCAGTCACACGCTGGTATGTGCAACGGCAATTGCTCATGGATGAAATTGCGCTCTTAGAAACAAAAGCCGCACCATCATCAATTGATGATGGTGCGGCCTCGCAACAAATGGAGCCTGCTGTTTTGCAAAAACTGGCGCAGGTGCAGGAAAAACTACGTACTCTTGGACCTTGCCCTAGACCGATGATGGGTTAGTCAACGGCGATATGTTTCAAAACACGATTGCCTATTTCTTGCGTTCCTACCACTTCTTTACCCACTTCACGTACATCTTCTGTACGATAGCCCTCGTTAATTGTCTGCTCAACTGCTGCTTCAACCACTTCTGCTTCGTGTGTCAAGCTCAATGAGTGACGTAGTAGCATTGCTGCCGATAGAATGGCGGCGAACGGATTAGCCTTGCCCTGACCAGCGATATCTGGTGCCGAACCGTGAATTGGCTCGTAGAGACCAAAAATGCCATGCTCTGTTCTACGTGTGCCAAGACTCGCCGAGGGCAACATGCCCATCGAACCAGCCAGCATCGAGGCTTCATCCGTCAGAATATCGCCAAACAAATTCTCTGTGACGATCACATCGAAGCTTGCCGGTCGTCGGATGAGATGCATCGCGCAGGCGTCCACCAAAAGATGCTCTAGCTGTACATCTGGATACTCGCTCGCCACGCGATCAGCAACGCGCCGCCATAACACCGACGAGCTAAGAATGTTGGCTTTATCAACAGAGGTGACATGTTTACGGCGTCCGTGTGCAATGTCGAATGCAACACGCACAATGCGCTCGATCTCACTCTCCGTATAGAGCAGCGTGTCAATGGCCTCTATACCGCGTGCAGTCTGGCGAATCGCGCTGGGTTTACTCTCTAACGGCTCTAAAATGCCATAGTAGAGGCCACCTGTTAACTCGCGTACCACAATGAAATCCGTACCCTGTAAATACTCAGGTTTAATGCTAGAGGCATTCAAGAGCGCATTGAATGGGCGAATGGGGCGCAAATTAGCGAAAAGCTGTAGTCCCTTCCGTAGACGAAAAAGTGCGCGTTCTGGTCTGACCTTCGAGTTCGCCATATCTTGTGGTAAACCACCGACCGCCCCAAATAAAATAGCATCGCTCTGTTGACAAAGCTCCATTGTCGCATCAGAGATCGCATCGCCCTCGGCCTGAATAGCCGCAACGCCAACTAGTCCCTTATGGAAGATGAAGTTATGCTTGTAGCGTTCTCCCACTGCTTGCAGCACACGCAGTGCCTGCTCTGTCACCTCCGGTCCAATGCCATCCCCCGGCAAAACCATGATTGTGTATGAACCCATAAATTATTCACTTTCCAAATGACTAAAAAATTTTATGCAGCAACGCTTATGGTAATCATTTGTGGACGTTCTGTTTCTTCAGGTATTGCCATGCCATCCATAACTAGAGTTTCAATATAGCCTTTGATGGCTTCTTGCGCGCGTTCAATACACTGCTCGACGGTCTCACCTTGAGTGATACAGCCAGGAAGTGCTGAAACTGTTACTGTGTAGCCTCCCTCATCAAAGTCAGGCTCCAGAATGATTGTATAATTTCGCATAATTACTTCTCCCTATAATAATTCCAAAAATTCTTCAAGGCTTAACCCTGCTTGTCCTAAAATTGATTGCAAAGTCTTAGGTTTGATTATCTCTCCTTTATGTACAGCAACAGTTACGCGCCTTTCAGGATAATCGGGATGTTTTAGGTAAACGTGTGAGCCTCGTTGATGGTCTTGATACCAGTTAACACGATGAAGTGTTCGGATTACTTCATGCCCTGTGATACGTGGTAATCTTGGACTTATGTTACCTGCTTTCTTGCAACACAACTGAGGCTTATTGCTGAAATAAGTATATTTGTCATAGTGGCACAGCTTCTTTCAGGACTCTTTCACGAACTCGCCCACGAAGTCCTTTTTCTGTAATGACATCTACCTCTTTGCCAAGAAGGGATTGAAGGTCCAGTAAAAGATTTTCAAGATCAAAAAGCGTTCTTCCAGGCTCTATATCTACTAGAAGATCAATATCGCTTTTCATATCAGCTTCACCTCGTACCACAGAGCCAAATACTCTTACATTGTATGCTCCATGCTTGCTAGCTGTCGCGAGGATATCGCCTCTTTTGGCTTGCAAAAATTTTTCAATACCCTCGGTGATATATTGAACTTTTAAAGGCGTTTGTAAGCTTTTACTATATTCGACTATTTTCTCTCTAGTAGCTAATTCCTTATCGATCTGAAGCTTTAAAGCGGGAAGATTGTGTTTTACAAGATGCCATAGTGCATCCTTATCTAACTTAAGGTAATAATGCTTGAGGAAGTTTTGAAAGTCGCTCATCTGTTGCCAGGGTAATTCGGGGTGCTGATCTTTGAAGGAGGACGAGATGGTATTTGCCGCGTCACTAATAATTTGAAGATAGTGAATGAGGGAGATTTGTATCTCTTCCTCTTTGTCAAAACGACGACGACCCTTCTTAGCATATGCTGCGATTTTGACAAGGGCATCTTGGATGCGTTGCAATTGTGCAAATGGATCTCTCATAGTAAGACCATCTCCTTCACGTAATTCTGTCTTAAACTAAATTGTATGGTATGTTTTCCTACCTGTCAAACTTGCACAACGTGAACCAATTCCCCTTCTCCAACGTGTCTATAACAAAGCGATGTAACCTGTTTGTACTTATAGCGCGATTGGACGCATCATGCTATAATAGGGACAAGGCGGAACGTGGATACACCGCCTCTCGCATAATTTTCTTTCCTAATCCATATATAAATACAGGCAAGAGGTGCTGCTAAGCCTTTGCATGAGGAGTTTTTATGAGCAGCGAAAATCAAAATAATGGGCAACCCCCTATCACAAAACGAAAATTCGTGCCAATTGCTATGGCAACTGGTCCCCAGGACTATACTCCGGGCGATCAGGAATTACCAGTAGAGCTGACCAGTGTCGCCGAGATGCTGCAATGGGCGCAGAACTGGGCACGTTCAAAGTCAGTCTGGCCGCTAGGATATGGCCTTGCATGCTGCGCTATCGAAATGATTGCATCAGCTTCTGGACCACAATACGATCTTTCACGTTTTGGTTCTGAGGTGTTCCGTTCTAGCCCACGCCAGGCTGACCTGATGATTGTGGCTGGTACCGTCTCCATCAAGATGGGGCCGCGTCTTCGCCTTCTGTGGGAACAGATGCCAGAACCTAAGTGGGTTTTGAGCATGGGCCAATGTGCGAATTCCGGCGGCGAGTTTTATGACAGCTATTATACAGTTCAAGGCGTCGATACTATCGTGCCAGTAGATGTGTATGTCCCTGGTTGTCCTCCCCGTCCAGAAGCACTCATTGAAGGTATTCTCAAGTTGCGCGAGAAGATTTTGAAACAAGGTCTCAAAGTGCGTGGCGAGAAGGAAATAGAGGTGTAACGTATGCGTGGAATCCTTGAAGGTATGGGCTTGACATTTAGCCATATGTTCCGTCCCAAGTCTACCCGATTATATCCATATGAGAAGCCACAACTGCCAGCACGTAGTCGCGGCTTGATCCAGCTTATCGCAGAAGAGGGACTACACACCGAGTTTAACCTCAAATGTGAGTCTTGTCTGCTTTGCGAGAAGGCATGTCCTCCTCGTGCCATCACCATCGAATACGAGCCTATGGACGAGTGGAGAGAACGCCCCTGGTTCAAATCCTATATTCGCGATGGTGCTGAGAAGTTTACTTCACGTAAACTACCTGCTGCGTCGGGTTCTCCTAAAGCGGGTTTTCATAAGACACGTATATCTGTGTATGCCACATCCTACCAGGGCAAGCATGTTGCTCCCTGTGCTGCAACGCCGACGAAAGACTATCTTGAGCCAGAGATGGACTTTACAAAGCTTGATGAACTGCTAGCAAACTGGTCACAAGAGGCAGGCGAACTTCCTGCATTGCTTGATACTGTAATGGATATCTACGGCTACTTCCCAATACAGGCTGCAAAACGTATTGTGCAGGCACGAGGCGTAGACCTGAGCGATGTTTTCGGCATCGCAACCATGAGTCCAAAATTCAAGCCTGCCCCCGCTATCAAAGGTGTGCGGCGTGAAGATCAGCCAGTGCGTGGACTGGCACCAGATACGCGTGGAGTGTGGGGAAATATAAATCATGTGAGGCAGCCCAATGCCTAATGTAGAAAATTCTTATCGTGTATTGCGTCGAGCAGAAGACTCTAATATCCGCTCTCTCGACGCCTATCGCAATGCGGGCGGTTATACTGCTCTCGAAAAAGCTATTCGTCAGCAGAGTCCAGAGCAAATCATTCGCGAGGTCACGGACGCGAAGCTACGTGGACGTGGTGGAGCAGGTCGCCTCGCCGGTGAAAAATGGCGTCTTGTACGCCAGGCCCAAGACAATCAGAAATACGTTATCTGTAATGCCTATGACGCAGACCCACGCTCGTATGCTGTGCGTACCGTTTTAGCGCAAAACCCGCATCAAGTTATCGAGGGCATTATTCTTGCCGCTTATGCTGTAGGGGCGTCCGAAGCGTATTTATTCACGCGCAGTTTCTTTTACGAAGGAGTTGCAGCAATCCAACAAGCTTTGAAAGAGGCACTTGACGCTAATCTTGTTGGACGCGATATTCTTGGCACTGATTTTAGCTGCACCATCAACGTCCTCGGCGTCGATATTGGCTTTATGGGTGGCGAAGAGACGGTCCAGATTGCCCTCATCAAGGGGCGACGCGGCATGCCAGAGCAACGCCCGCCCTTCCCAACACAACACGGTCTATGGGATAAGCCGACCGTCATTAATTCGGTTGAGACGCTTGCAAATGTACCCGTGATTGTGCGGAATGGAGCGGCAGCTTTCGCCAGTATCGGTACTTCAACAACGGCTGGTACCAAACTTGTAACCGTTTATGATTTTGCACCGGAGTCCGGTCCAACCGTCGTCGAGGTCCCCTTTGGAACTCCCATTCGTGTTATTCTTGAACAGGCACAGGTAAGTCGTCCCGAAAGCGATATCCGAGCGGTTGTCGTCGGCGGCGCAGAAGGCGGAGCATTACCAGTTTCGCTGCTGGATACACCATTCGACTTCGATCCTATCGAAGAAGCAGGTGCCATCATCGGGTCAAGCATTATAGAACTTCTACCAATAGATACCTGTATGGTTCATTGGTCGATGGAGCGCAGCAACTATCTTAGTAAAGAATCATGCGGCAAATGTGTTCCCTGTCGTCTTGGCGTAAAACGTATCGCAGGCATCCTTGAAGGTATTGTCAGCGATATGGGTGTCAATGGCGATCTCGCTGTTCTCGATGAGTTCGCGGAATATGTACCAAATGGTTCTCTTTGTGGCTTTGGTGTGCAAGCGGTCAATCCGCTCAAGACCGCCAAACGGTACTGGCCCGATCATTTTCAGCAACACATTGAAGCATTACAGTGTCCTACGGGAACCTGTTTTCCTGTACGCTCGCATCGTTTCGTAACAAAACATGTATTAACGTAATACACATGTAGGGGCGCAACAGATGTTGTGCGCTCTCCTGTATCTCAAATCGTCGTACACTAAGTACAATATGTACTCCTACAAACGAGGTATCCTACATGGCAATATCAATCCGAGATAATTTCTCGCCAACTACCCAGGAAGCCCAGGCTCCGATGGTGCGTAACGATGTTGGACATCCCAGCTTTACCGTTACCATCGACGGAAAGGTCATGCCTGCCTATCAAGGTCAAACCATCCTGAGTGTGGCGATTGATAACGGAATCAGTGATATCCCAAATCTTTGTAATGACGAGAAGCTAGAGCCAACTTCGGCCTGTCGCATGTGTCTTGTGCATATTGAAGGCGATGCTCGTCCTCTCCCTTCCTGTAATACGGCAGCACTTCCAGGAATGAAGGTGACAACACAATCGGACGAACTCTTCCACATTCGTCGTACCAACCTGGAAATGATGCTCTCCGACCATAATGCCTATTGCCAGCCACCCTGTCAGGTCGATTGCCCAACACACATTGACATCCCTGGCTACCTGGAACTGATCGCGAAAGGTTCCATGAAAGAGGCGGCGCGGCTCGTCAAAGAGGTCCTGCCGTTCCCGTATATTCTTGGTCTGACCTGTCCAGCCCCCTGTCAGAAGGCATGTCGTCGTGCGCTGGTCGATGAGGAAATCGCGATTTGCCGTATGCATGGACACGCTGCCGAGACGTGTCTGCTCGACCCACCAGTGCCATATCTGAAAGACCCCGACACGGGCAAGAAGGTTGCGGTCGTTGGTGCTGGTCCCTCTGGTCTCACTGCTGCCTACTACATCGCGCTTCATGGTCACTACTGCAAAGTGTTCGATATGCAGCCACAGCCCGGTGGTCAATTGCGCTATGGCATTCCTGAGTATCGCTTGCAAAAGGATATGATGGACCGTGAGATAGATTCCGTCTGGCAGCTTGGGGTAGACTTTCAGGCCAATGTCAAACTTGGTCGCGACTTCACTATCGACGACCTGTTCGCGCAAGGCTTCGACGCCGTGTATCTCGGTATCGGTGCCTGGACTAGTAATGAACTCAGAGTTGAAGGTGAGAATGCCGATGGTGTAGTAAACGCTATCTCATATCTCGCGGAAAAAGTCGAGGGCAAGCCAGTTCCCGTCGAAGAAGGTAACGAAGTCATTGTGATTGGTGGCGGTTTTACCGCGTTCGACTGTACTCGTACCTCTCTACGTCTGGGCGCGAAGGTACATACCATGTACCGACGTGGGCGTCAGGAGATTGGCGCAACGATGGAAGAGACCGAGGACGGTGAAGCTGAGGGTACCGACTTACAGTTCTATGTCAGCCAGACAAAAATCTTGACGAACGACAATAAGGTGACTGGCGTCGAGTTCCAGAAGAACAAACTCGGTGAGCCGGATGCAAGTGGTCGTCGTCGTCCTGTTCCAATCCCCGGTTCTGAGTTCTCTATTCATTGCGATGCCGTTATTCCTGCCATCGGGCAAGCTGTCGATAAGCAAGTCATGACTGCAATTGCTCCCAACGGTGTCAAAGCTACCAAGTGGGGAACAGTTCAGACCGACCCCCATAACCTGATGACAGATCGCGTTGGCGTCTTTGCCGGTGGTGACTGTCAAATGGGCGCGAAGACCATCATCGAAGGGGTGGCACAGGGCAAACTGGGTGCCCGTTCCATTCATGCCTACCTGCTGGGCGAAGAGATGAAAGAGGTGGCTCGCCGTTTGGAGATCGAGGAACGTCGCCCCGACCTCTTCGATATCGTGCCCTACAAACCTGTTGAGCCAAAGGTCAAGATGCCCATGCTGCCCTACGAGGATCGCTCACGCAACTTCAAACTCATCGAGATGGGCTACCTGCGTGAACAGGCGGAGCGTGAGGCAGCTCGTTGTCTGCAATGTGCCTGTCCTGCGGCGGGACAATGCGACTTGCAGAAATATAGCATCGAACATGGTCTGGCCGATAACCGCTTCCACGATGGCGAACCGACCGACTATCATGATTACGACGTGGACCTGTCGCATAGCTTTATTCTGCGTGACCCCAACAAGTGCATCAACTGTACGCAGTGTGTCCGCGTGTGTCACGATGTCATCGGTCCCGACTGCTACGGCATGTTCGGCAAGGGCTTCGATACCATTGTGGAGACGCCCTTCAACGTGAGCTTGCACGATACCGATTGTGTCTCGTGTGGAGCGTGTGTGCAGGTGTGTCCCACTGGCTCACTGATGATGGCCGAACGCACCCTCACACGCTATGCCTTCGCGTTGGATCGCTGTATCTTCTGTGGCGATTGTGTGGAGGTATGCCCACACGGTGCGTTAGGGGAGACGCCCAACTTCGAGTTGTCCTTCTTCAATCGCTATGGCGATGATGTGACGCTGGAAAAGGACGCTCTTGCCAACGCCCCGAACTATCTGGTGCGCCAACGCTTGCCTCGCAGCAAGAAGAGCCTACCAGTCATGAACCCATTGGTTCGTCCACTACCAGCACGCGGCATTCGCGAGTAACAAATTTTGGAAAAAAGCGGCGCATGTCTGACATGCGCCGCTTTTTTCCGTGTACTACAAGTTGATGGACAGTGAAATTCTTATAGCCATTAAATATTGCTTGTCTGCCCTGCCATCACTCATCCATTTCTACAAGTGGTGCGTGATACAATGAGAAACAATTCCAACGTAAGGAACTTACAGAGCAATGCAGCGTGTTTTGCGTTTTCCTAAAGAGTTTTTATGGGGCACAGCATCTTCTTCGTATCAGTGCGAGGGCGGCAATACAAATAACCAATGGTATCGTTGGGAGCAGGAGGGGCATATTCGCAGTGGTGAGCAATGTGGCAATGCCGCAAACTGGTGGGAACAGGGGGAGCAGGACTTTGAACTGGCGGAACAAATGGAGAACAATGCGCTACGCTTGAGCCTGGAATGGAGCCGCATTGAGCCAGAAGAGGGGCACTGGGATAATACCGCAATCGAACGCTACCGTGTCATGCTCAACGATCTGCATAAGCGAGGTATGAAGCCTGTAGTGACGCTCCATCACTTTACAGAGCCACTCTGGTTTGTAGAGCGTGGAAGTTTTGCCAGAGAAGCAAATATTCGCTTTTTTGTGCGTTATGCGACCTACGTGGTCAACGCGCTACGTGATCTCTGCGACTTCTGGATAACAATCAATGAGCCAAACGTCTACGCCGTACAAGGCTATGAGCTTGGTGTATTTCCACCAGGAGAACAGAATGTTCAGCGTACATTAGTAGTTAGCCGGGTGCTTCTACAAGCGCATGTCGAAGTGTTCTATGCTATCCGTCGTATCCAACCAGAGGCACAGATTGGCTACTGTCTGCACTATCGTCTCTTTGACCCTGCGAATACATTCTCTCCGTTAGATCGTAGTGCTGCTCGTGTACAGGAAACTCTTTTCAATTGGACTATGCTGCAAGCTGCCGAAAGTGGACATTTTCCGTTTCCGGCCAGTACTCTGCTTCCTCCAATTGCAAAAGCTGCTGGCACACGAGACTTTCACGGTATAAACTACTACACGCGAAATATCGTTCGTTTCGATCCACGCGTCCCTATGGAGATGTTTGGCCGACGTTCTACGCGCACAGATACAACACGAAATGATTCAGGACTCGATGAAGACTTCGGCGAAATCTATCCAGAAGGTCTCTACCGCGTCCTCAAGGCCGTTCACCAGCGCACCAGAGGCAATAAACCCCTATATATCACCGAGAATGGTTTTAGTGATAGGCGTGATGATCGTCGTCCTCGTGCTATGCTGGAACATCTTGCAATGGTACATCGTGCTATACAAAGTGGAATCCCTGTTCGAGGCTATTTGCATTGGTCACTGGTAGATAATTTCGAGTGGAATAACGGCTGGTACGTGCGCTTTGGTTTAATCGAGATAGACCCTCAGACACAGGAACGTTTTCCGCGCCGTAGTGCGAGTATGTTTGGTGAAATATGCCGCGCTAATGCAATCACCGAGGACATTGTTGAACGTTATGTGCCAGAAGCCCTTGAAACGATTTTTGGTAAAGCGCAAACGGTACCACTTATTATATAAGCGGTAAGAAGCCATGTGATTTTTTCTTTCTAGCAACGTTTGTGTATAAGAGAGCAATATGTTTGCTTGGAAAGAAATATAAAGAAACGAGAGAAAAATGGATATCGCGACATCGTATGGCCTTTCTTATGGATTAGCACTCTCGTCAGGCGTGAATGCATATTTTCCATTGCTGGCGTTTACAATTGCTGTCAGATGGCTTCATCTCTATAAAGTAAACCCTAGCTTCTCGTTTGTGACACAAACCTGGTTTATGATCGCGCTTGCAATTCTCGCGGTGGCAGACCTTTTTGCCGATAAAATTCCCCTTGTCGATCATTTGTGGGATGCCATTCATACTGCAATCCGTCCGCTTGCAGGGGCACTCGTCGTGGCCGCCAGCAATAATCAAATTCACATTCCCAACACGACAACACTTGTAGGAAGTCATGTTATGACAATGGGCGTAAATTTATCTGCTCCACTTGTTGTTGCTATGGTCATTGGTGCAGCACTTGCTTTAATGACGCATACCACGAAAGCGGCTACTCGAGTTGCTTCTACCACCACTACCTTTGGTCTCTTGAACATTGTTTTGAGTGGTGCTGAAGACATTGGTGTTGTCATTACGACACTACTGGCACTTTTTGCGCCAGTCGTTATGTTCGTTGTTGTTATCCTCTTTGTCCTGATTTTTCTTCTTTTGGCGCGTAGCATCATGCGACTTTTCAATCGGCGAAGAAGGCAACCCGTTGGATATAGGTAATGTCTCTTATTACTAGCTGTCATCAGCCGTGTGTAGCAGCGTAAGAACAAATGGTATGCTTTGCCCATCTTCTCGGTAAGATGATGATCCTACAAGAGCTGGTGGTAAATGGCGTTGTTGCTCAATTGTTTCGTGCAGAAGATGGAGCTGTCCTAATCTTTTCAATTCTGCCAGTGCCGCACGTAAAACAGCACTGGCGTTGGATTGAGCGCGGTCACTCATGAAACGTGCCCATGCTTCGCCAAGCCAGAGTCCTGCACGTACTCGCTCAACGAGAGCTGTAGTGTCTTCCTCATCAGGATTTTCTGTAGACATACCCCAGGGTCGCCAGATACGCCATGCTCGCTTGAAATGAACAATACTTGTGCCGGGATGGTTTTCAACCAATTTGAATACACCGGACGCAATCTCAAGCCAACCCCATGCCTGTGCTTCTGGAAAGGAACGAGTGACAAAGGGTGTATCTATACCTACATCGCCGTCTACAAGCATGTCATAACCTACAATAGGAAGATCGCCGCTCAACTGCTTGAGCATGGTACGAGCGCGGAAAAGTAACTCCTGAGCATGATATAGCTCGTTTGTCAGACAAAGTTGAAATGCTTCGCGCCCCAGTGCTTCTGCATCGCTGTAGCTGTATCCTTGTGAGGTCATTAGTTGTAATCTTTCTTTTGTGCGGTGCGTTTCTCTATGTATCATAGCATGTTTTATTTTTACGAAGAAATAGGCTTTTGTCTTGCATTCTGCTTGTAGTTTAGGTACACTTATTAAGGAAAAGCGTAATAGAGACGACGAGAAAGGCATTTAACATGATAGCAGAAACCTCACTGACAGCTCTCACGCATAATGACTTTTCCAAATTTGTATTGCATCCCTATGGAGATGCTATACGAAGTCGTTACCAATTACTGTATGATGAACTTATTACGGCAGAAAATAGTTTGTTTTCCTCTTTACACTAATCTTTTATCCCCCCTCCTTATGACTGGAATGCATTCATCCATTTGGGCTATTTATAGCTCTACGTTGGTTGCTTGTGTTACACTTATTGGCATAAATAAAATTCTCTTCAGGTGCCACTAGTATAACAAGGAGCCTTTTATGCGCCCAGCATTACCATTATCGCGCCCTCTTTTCTACGGGTCAGCAGGACTCGCAACGCTTATGGCAATTTTTTTACTCTTTCATCTTGGCGGTGTCATGTGGGAGTTTGTCCAACTGACAGGCGCGATTGTGGGGGGTACCTTAACCCTTTTCTCTGCAAGAATTCCTATTCATGACGATGAAAACGTGGAACCCTGGCTAGGGAACGAGCAGATTGCCTGGACACTTATCGGGTGCGGTCTTATTATGTGGGGGCTTGGAGAGGCTATCTGGCGGTACTATATCCTTTCAAACCAGAATCCCTTTCCCTCATTTGCTGATATCGGTTATTCTGCTCTACCGCCGCTTATCTTCGTTGGGTTACTGCTACAACCCACTTCCGGTGTAGGTCGTCGTCGCCTGTTAACCACACTCGACAGCTTTATTGCAATGGGATCGCTACTTTCAATTGGCTGGTATCTCCTACTAGGCGCACTTGCCTTTGCTTCCGTCGAAAACGTTCTTGCTAAGTTCCTGGGACTCTATTACCCAACAACTGATATTGCTCTTCTCAGTTGTATTGTGCTTCTCCTCCTCAGAGGACAGGGAAGACTTTATCAAACAACTGCTCGTAGGACAAGTCTTGTTATTATTGGTATTGGCCTCTGCTTTTTTGCTACGTCGGACTTCATTTTCAATGTGCAACAGGCCGCAAATACCTATGTTGAAGGTACTTGGGTCGATCTCGGCTGGCCTTTTGGCATGATGATTATTGGTATTGCTGCATACTTGCGACGCTTCCTGCCTTTGACTTCCTCTGACTTGCTTGAGCAACGAGTAAGAAGACGTGGAGACAGTGTTACCTTTGGACCAGCACAAATACTGACGTATATGTTGCTTGGCATCCTTCTTGTTGTCTTGTTGCTAAATGTGTTTTCTACAGATAAACTACAAGTGGCTATCCGTCCCGTCTTATTGCTCGCGGCCGTCGCCGTGATTGGCTTAGTCGTTGCACGTCAGGTATTTACCATTTTAGATAATGAACGCTTGGCTCGCCGTCAGAACGATGCGCTTGAGCGACTTGAGCAAGCAAATACACACATTGAGGAGCAGGCTCGTAGTGCATCACAGCGTAACAACGAGTTAGAAATGGGTGTACTCCATTTGAAAGATGTACAGGCTCGCCTTGCAAATGGCAACCTGCGTGCGCGTGCTAATCTCACTGGTGGAGAACTTCTGCCACTTGCCGTCAGTCTCAATTTGATGGCTGAGCGTCTGACGCGAATGGAACAATCGGATAACTATGTCAGAGGGATGTCACGTGCATTACAGGAACTCAGTGTGGCTATCGACCAATATAAACACGGTAAACCCTTTGTCGTGCCAGCCATTTGCAAAAGCTTTCCAGAGATCAATCGCTTGCTGCAGACCCTGGAACTCCAAGATCGTACAAGCGTGTCTCGCCCACCAAACACGCCTATTCCAGCCGAAGCTGCTTTGCCAAATCCGCCCATGCAACAACGCGTAGCTTCACGATCACTCATCCATCCAACACGACAGGAGCCAGGAACGCAACGTTAATATGACAAAAAATTCTGCTTGTCACGCTCACGCGAAACGTGTTACACTCTGTAAAGATGTAGCACGTTTCGCGTTACGTCAACTTTGTAATGCAGGTGAGGCTAGATATGACGAACACATCAACCACAATCTTTGAAATGCAAAAATTCCATTTTGGACGCAAAATACTCTGCACCGATGGTGAAGAGGGTATACTCTCACAGGTAGGCTTTGATCCTACCGTCCGTCGTATAACATCTATTGGTATCCGCCAGGGCCGCTTCTTTGGCAAAAACGTGTATCTTCCTTATGATACTGTCACCGATGCGACAGGCGATGGCATAACTCTGCGCGTTGCAGGTGCTGATGTTCTGGCGGCAAGTAAGAATGCGCCAGAAGGTAGTATTTTTCTTGACATGAAAAGTGTTGTTGAGGCAGGAAATAGTAAAGGTACAGTATCTACTATTGCCGTACATCCTGGAAGCGGCGAGTTGGCATATATCGTTTCACATCATCTTCGTGCAGGACAAGATACGTTGATCAATCATGAATATATATCGAAAATTGAGACAGATCGTATTGTCGTAACGATACCAGAAGCAACACTACAAGCTCTTCCTGCATACCACTCGGATAGCGATTTACAGCAAGAAGTCGAAAGTGTTCTCTTCGATTTGACATCATTACATATTGATTATAAAGGTATGACGATACGTGTACTGGATGGTATTCTCTACCTGAGCGGAAATATTTCCAGTTCGCTACGTAGTGACGTTGTACAAGATCAAGCTTCTGGCGTGCGGGGTCTGCTTGGAATAAAAAATCAACTACTCGGCGATGATACCCTTGCGGCTGATCTCGCGGCTGCGCTTGGACGTGATGAGCGTACTCACGATCTACCAATTGGTGTCTATCCTAAACTTGGTATTGTGCGTCTCGGTGGTGCTGTGCATACGCCACAGCAGAAGGTGGCGGCAGAAGAGATTGCTCGTTCCTTTCCCAACGTACACAACGTCGTCAATACATTGGTCGTCAATGCGAACGCCGATTTAATACACGTTATGTCGCCTGCCGAAGGTGGCGAAGCAGATGACCTTATTCCAGGAAAATATATCCGACATACAAAATAGCGAGCGAGTACAAGTGTGCTAGCGCGTAGGCATTTTTATTGATAAGAGAGACGCTCCTGTGCAGGTAACAGAAGCGTCTCTGCTTAGTGCAGAGCCTGATCTAAATCTTGCAGGATATCCTCTATATGCTCGATGCCAACAGACAGACGCACACAGCCCTCTGTAATGCCCATTTGCTGTCGTTCCGTGGGTGTAAGTGTACGATGTGACGACATCGCGGGGTAGCTCACAAGTGAAAAGACATCGCCCAACGTGGTTGCCGGCAGACAAAGGCGCAGCTTGTCAATAAAGCGAAATGTTGCCTCGCGTGTTTGTTCTTTGAGATCAAATGAGAGGAGGCCCCCGTATTGCTCATGATCGAGCAGACGGGTCGCGGCAATATGTTGTGGATGATCCGTTAACCCTGGATAATAGACGTGTTCTACCTCATCGTGTTGTTGTAGGAAGCGAGCGACCCGTAATGCATTGCTGCAATGACGCTCCATACGTAGCGATAGGGTCCGTAGACCGCGCAACATGAGGTGCGACTCAAAAGGACTAAGTGTGGCACCAAGTAGCATGGAGTAGGAACGTAGCTGATCGAGAAGCGTATTTTTCGCACTAATGGCAATTCCACCAGTGCTATCTCCATGTCCGCCAATATATTTTGTTGCACTATGCACTACCAGGTCAAAACCATGTTCAATTGGTCTGACCAAATAGGGCGTTGTGAATGTACTGTCTACAACCGTTACCGCTCCTACGTTTTGCGCGGCAGCACTAATTGTATCTAAATCAATCAGTTTGACTAATGGGTTAGAGAGCGTCTCGACAAACACAACGTCAGGTTGCTCTCTGTATATGATGTCAGCAGCGTCAGGCCCACAGAGATTTCGCAAAAGAACCTCAACTCCTATCGGTTCAAAAACCTTTCGTAGCAAGCCAACCGTTGGACCATAAATATCTTGAGAAGCGACAACTTTCGTTCCGGGTACAGATAACCCTGCTGCAAGGAGTGCTGCATGAATAGAGGCCATGCCAGAGCCAAATGCAACGGCACCTACTCCACCTTCGGTCTTCGCCATCACGTCTTCTAGCGCACTTGCGTTTGGATTCGCCTGCCGTGCATAGACAAACGCCTGTTCGCCTGTAGCTGTTAAACCGCTAAAGGCAGAATCTAAAGCCTCCGCACTCTCATGAATATAGGTTGTGCTGGCGTAGATAGGGCAAATAGTGGGGGTACCTGTCGCATCGGTAAGACGTGTATCTCTTCCACCATGAACGAGGAATGTTTCCCTTTGCCATGTTGGTGTAGAGTCATAATGGGCCATTGTAATCCTCTTCTCATCGTAGTCGGTTAACGATTATCACGAGAAAGAGACTGATAATTTACAGTCTTTTTCTTTTCGTGATGGCTTGACCAAACAGTGTCCGCGTATTACGGCGTACAAAGGTTATTAAGGTAGTGAAGCGCATCTACTAATTCCGAAAGGGGGAGTGCTTCTCCTTCGAGTTCTAGCATCCACTGTTGATCTTTAGATAAAAGCATAGCTTACCCTCCTTAGCTCAATCAGTGCAACAAAAAAGGTTTTAATTAAACATCAGAAATGTCTTCTTCGTCTTCGGAACGAATCTCTGATAAGTTATTTTTTAGGTTCTCAACTTCGGAACGTTTGTAAACCACATTTCTTATTCCACGTCGATATTTTCTGATACGACCAGCATCAGTATATCGCTCAAGAGTTCTACGAGAGACACCCAAGACCGCGCAGGCTTCCTCAGTTGTTAGGTATTCATCATTATCATAAGTAGTCATATTCACCTCATAGCCATTGATGGACAGATAATAACACATATGACCTCGAACTATCAACACTTGACAAGCTATAAATCGCATGTTACTATCCATTTAGACATTGACGCAATGTGAAGCGACATGACTTAAAGTTGCTTACACTTAAAGACAGAAGGGAGATGAATGAGGAGCTAGTTTAACAATTACTGAGAACTTTTTGTTATGTCTAACCGTCCCTTGTCATTTTCATGTGACAAGCTAAAACGCATGAAAGGTTATTACCATGAGCGAATTGCTCACTATTGGCAACACTACCATCACAGTCGCTGATGAGACCTTTGCCAACGCATTTCAAATTGGCTATCTCCGCTTCAAAGTAGACTACCTGAATAAGCCATTGACCGACATGGATATCTACGCGCTCTATGTCGGCACCATGACCAGCGTGCAACACTCTGGACGCTACTTCGCTGGTTATCTCACAGGATGGGTCGCGGCTCTGCTTGAACGCGCACACTCGACTCCTACCAACCCTGTGATTCCTGCGCCATCACCGTTTCCTCTCGAAGATGTGGGGGTGACGGTATGAAAGGAGCAAATCCCTTGCTTGAGGAAAGTACGACTCATGGCGTTGCAGACCATGAGCCGCAACACGAAAACTTTACCCATCGTTCAACGAGTTTTAGTTTCTCACTCCAGATTGTAACACGCGAAGGGTTCAGCGTAAAAGGAGAAGCCATCATGGACAAGACTTCGACCAATGTGCCACCACGTGCCTCATGACAACCAGTCCCCGATATTGACCAAGAGTATGATGATGATAGCGTAGCAAAGGTGCCACCTAGTGCAGTACGTCATCGCGCCATACACTCACACCCACAAGCAGCACAAACGCCGAACACAGGACCCATTGTTGCTCCCGTTGTCACTCATCGAGTGAGTGGCAAAACTCGCGCCCTATTGTACCTCTTGCTCGTCTGTTGTCTAGCATTCCTCTTTAACGGCATCGTCTGGCCCGCACTGGTGAGTTTCGACAATCACTTGAAGTACGGCGATGCTCAAATTTCGACCTACACCATCAATGGAGACAGCTTCATTGCTCAGGAAGACAACAACGTTGTCAAAATTCTCATCACCAGCGAGAACAACACGCACACGCAGGTTCTTACCATGATAGTACGAGGTGCTGGAAGTCATGCCTTAGTCACGCTCTCCGAAGATGGAAGCAACATTGATGTAAGCGTTGCTGGCACCTATGTCACATCTCTTGTGCCAGATACACATAATGGCTACACATGGAAGGATGCATAGCACAATGGATATGAGTGTCGTCAACAACCTTGTCACCATCCATATTCAGGTGGCATGGCTCATCGTCGGTGCCGTGCTGTTCGTGATTTTCGCATTTCTGAAAAAGAGGTAGAAAGCCATGAACCGAGACGACCTGATTACCCAGGCGGAATGTTGCTTACGTGATGCCAGACCCCTGCTTGCAGTTAGTAGGGATGAGTCACAAAACCTTGCAATCCGACAAACAGCACAACGCCGTGCAGCCGTACTGCTTGACCGAGGCATTGAGATTATGAAACGGCTCAAGCCTGTTGTACAAGAGCCAACATTGTTCAGTTAGCTTGTTATATTGTCCTCTAAGCGTATCCTACGAGATACGCTTAGAGGACAAGGTGAAAGAAAGGATTGAATACAACGATGACAATACAACGAACCTTTCAGGCACAGATGGTAGCACTTGGGGCAATGTTCCTCCTGATTGAGGACGAAGAGTTCATCGGTGGGTTTGAGCATGGATACGACATTTATCACACTCATCATCAACATGGTGAAGTTATCGAAACCGGCACCCTCTTCTTTCTGCTCAAAAATGGGTGGAACGCAGACCAGTCCGAGATGTGGACGACAGGCTATATTATGGGATGGCTCGCAGGATTCTATGAGCAAGAAGATGGACAACTGGCATTGTACATTCCTGTGACTGAGCAACATGAGGGAGTGGCATGAAGACCGTTCGCATCTATCCCTTAAAGAACCTGTCACTCACACAATTTCGACGGTTGCGTGATGCTCAAATGGAAGCGGCGCAAGTGTGGAACCTGTGTATGCAGATGCACAGAGACGCGCGAATGCAACACGAGATATGGCCTGGAAGCGACGAACTTCAAAAGGCGACCAAAGGCCAATTCGCATTGCACAGTCAATCCGTGCAGATGGTGGTTCATATCTTCCTTGCCAATATCGACACTACACGCCAACTTCGGCAAACGCACTCACAGATGCACATGAGCTATCCCTACAAAAACAAGCGGTTCTATCCTGTGACGTGGCCTAAACAAGCAGTCCACCGCAAAGAGAATCGTGTAGTTCTTCCAATGGGTAGAGGACGCACTTCTCTGGTACTTCCTCTTGCCCTTCCAGAGAACAGTGGAGCATGTACGCTGGTCTGGAACAAGGGATTTGAGTTTGCATGTGTGCATGGAGGTAGAGCAAGCCGAGAACGCACCAGGGGACAAGCATGCCACCGTTGATTTGGGCGAGATTCACCTTGCGGCAGTGACGACCAATACGGGCAAAGCCATGATTGTCACTGGACGTGGCATTCGCTCACTCAAACGGCAACGCACGATGCAAGTACGTACTATCACGAAGAAGCAGAGCAAATGCAAGAAATACTCTCGGCGATGGAAGAAACTGCAACGTGCCAAGAACAAGTTGTCTCGTCGCGCTGAGCGACGCATTCGCAATCAACGTCATCAAGCCACACGTAAGGTCATTAACTTTTGTATCAAACGGAAAGTTGGCACGCTCTTTATCGGCAATCCGCATGGTGTCCGTAACCATGATAGAGGGCGACATCAGAATCAACGGATGGCCCTGTGGGAATACGGGCGTGACATCGACTATCTCACGCACAAAAGCAAACAAGCTCACATCGTGTGCTTCACTGGCTCGGAAAGAGGAACAAGTAGCCAGTGTCCTGTATGTGGGCATAAGCATAAGCCGAGCAACAGGCGATGGAATTGTAAACAATGTGACTTCAAAGGACACCGAGACTTGGTAGGTTCAGTCAATATGCACAAACTTGCCTTTGGCGAACAGGTGAAGTTTCCTCGTTCCTTCACATATCTCCGTCCTAGTTCGCTAGGGTAAGGAGTAGTCGGGTAGACACGCCCCAATGTTGTTTAGGTGAGTCACGCGAGCAACCACGTCTTGTAGAGATGGTTCCTGCGGGAACAGGCCAATCGTTCGATGTTGCCTGGGAATCTGTTAGCGTTTACGCTAGCAGAAGTGTCGCTATGATACTCGGTGTAAGTGTTCCCCACCTGTGGGGTCGGCAAGGAGTGGGAAAGGAAGACGTAGTGCCTCTTGCGCTTCAAGGTTGGCAATGACCGTATCAGGAGATACAGCGAGAACCGCGCACATCTCCTCGCGCCACGTCTGAAAATATTCAGCAAAAGTACGAAGTAGTGTACGTCCTTCATTCGTTTTGACACTTTGAGTTATAAGAATGATAAGGTTTTCACGCTGCTTGTAGTCCCAGGGGCCGTGTGGCATTCCATCGACACCCGGTAGTATAAAAGCTGGAATGATTTGATCTTTTTCAAGCATTGGCCGCTCCATGAGTATGTATACATTTCTCTATTCATATAGTACATCATGTCTAGTTCGCATCGCTAGTTTTTGTTTTAAGAGAGCAACGCTACAAAAGCTTGTCAAATGGCTCTAATACTCTTATACTAAGCGACAAGGAATGAGCAAATTAGATGTAGGAGGGCGAACATGCAGCCTCGTACACAGCGTGCGCGTGTCGATCAAGTAGATAAAGTTCTTGTGGTAGGGAGTGGTAAAGGCGGTGTCGGCAAGTCAACGGTCAGCGTGAATCTGGCCGTGGCTCTTGCAAAGCAAGGTGCAAGCGTTGGTTTGTTGGATGGAGATGCCTATGGACCAAGTATTCCTATGATGCTAGGTGTGCGAAAGCGTAATGCGAGTAAGGGGGCCGAGGCCACTTTACCCTTAGCCGAGCGGAAAAACCTTCCGCAGGCACAAAAACTCAAACCTTTAGTACGTTATGGTGTCAAGATTATGTCTGTCGGCTTTTTCATTGGTGAAGAGCAAGCGGTCGCTCCTATTCCAGATGTACTGGGACTGCTCATTCGACAACTACTCTATTCGGTTGCATGGGATCCCCTTGATTATCTCATCATTGATCTACCGCCCGGAACGAGTGAGCCACAGGCAACACTCTGTCGTGAGATGCATATTGATGGTGCTATTCTGGTGACAACTCCACAGGATATTGCACGCATCGACACCGCCAAAGCATTGGCGATGTTTCAGAATGCTCATGTACCTGTGCTAGGAGTTGTACAAAACATGGATGGTTTTATCTGCCCCCATTGCGGTAAGCGTGCCGAGATATTTCCGCGTAGCCACGAGACTCGTACCTTACTCGATACACTTCCTCTGCTTGGAAGCGTTCCGCTTGATCCTGCCGCCGTCGTGAGTGGCGACAAAGGGCATCCTGTTATCGTTAGTATGCCCGAAACTGCGGTTGCAGCGGCCTTTATAGAGATGGCACACAATGTTGTTGAAGCACTGAAAGAGTAGCAATCTTGCATTGTGTTAGCTATTGGATGAATATGATATAGTGGTGCAAACATAGCCACATATTTTACAGGAGTTATCTATGCCTATCTGTCCAATTTGCGACGATACAGGTCTGCAAAACTCAGACTCGACTTCTCCCGAATTTTGCTATTGTGCTGCTGGTAAACATGCACAAAGGCAGTGGGATGCAAATCGGGGAAAAGGAAAGCCGCCTCAACCTGCTAGCTTTATTGATATTGCCAACCTTGAGCAGGTGAATGCTAGCGTCGATGCAATGCGTTCTTCGCTGCTCGGTTCGGCTGGAAATGAGGCAACCTTGCCCACGAAACATCCGGCAATACAACTGCTTTATCAGGTTGCACATGCTGGTCACGAAGTATCTATGGCGGAGGCAACACAATTGTATGACCTCGCAAAAGCGTTGGAAGGATTTCTGGGCAACCTGGCACCGATTGGACGAAACACAAAACGTTAAATATGAACGGCACTAGTAGAAATAGGTGGTTGTGTTGACATGGATGAATATTGCTACTATACTTTGTGCGTACTGTGCATGCTCTATACCCACTATTTTTCATCTAGCGAAAAACCATTATGGAACTTCTGCTAACTACCAATGCTAGGTGGGGAAGCTAGCGGTTCCTGGGCACAGATTTACATGTACGGAGAGGAAGAAATATATTATGCTGTGCCCGCGATGTGAAACCGAATGGGATGTAAGTAAAAGTCCTTGCCCGCATTGTGGATTGCTGGTCCACGTACCAGGACGTTCGGGAGTACGTCCTTCAACCCCACAACGAGAAATACCTCAAACGCCTCGTCCTGCCCGATCTGCACAAATAGGAGATGCATCTTTTAGTAGACAACAAACTATTGATACATCTTTCCCTAAACAAACGTCTCATGCTCTGCCCCCCGTTAACCCACAATCAGAACCTGGGCAGCAGTCAGGTCGTATGCATTCGATCAAGCAACAGCAGGAAAATAGAGCGTTCCCTACGCCAGTAAATAATGTCCAGTTACCAATAACACCTTTTCCGCCGATGGAGCAGCAACCTAATGCAAGAGAAGGTGTACAACAATCACTACCTGTTCTACCAGAGCAGCAGTATACTATACCTACATCGCCTTCTCCGTTGACAGATATGCCGCTCCCTGCCAACGCTTCATCTCCAAACTATGATAATAATCCCTTTCTTGCACGATTGCGGAGAGATGAGGCACCACCTAAAAGACAGGCAACAGAAACAGGTGACAATGATGTCAATGAAAATATAGGGTCACGTAATGTACCTCATCGACCACAAATACAGCCAACATCAGATCGTTCAACAGAAAACTTAGCAGCGGATGCACAGCGTACTATACGCCCTAGTCGCCTTGTTACAGACCCTCTTATAAAGGAGAGGCAAGCGAACAGGCCTGGGATAGCAAATTTGCCCTTGCCATCAACAACATTCACCGCATCAACGAATGAAGCGCAACCAGAACTTTTATCCGCACTCGTGCCAGGAACACTGCTACGTGGTGGTCGCTATCGTTTACGAGAGTTACAGGGTCGGCAGGATTGGCGTGATGGCGTATTTGAGGCCACATGGGTAGCGCAAGACGCACAACGTGCAGGTTCGCGCGTGATGATATGTGAACTGGTGACGCCTGAAAGCAAATCTATGGTTATGCAATCGACTTTGCGGAGTGCAACGATGGCATTAACATCGGTTGGTCGTCATCCTCATGTCCCTACGCTTTGGGATGCGTTTAGCGATCAAGGTCGTAGCTTTTTCGTCTTTGAACCGATGGAAGGCGAATCGCTCATGGCTCATATGCGCCGTACTGGACGTGCTTTGCCAGAACAAGATGTTGTTGAATGCTGTCTACAAATGACGGAACTCTTAGAACTTCTTTCACAACAATCTCCGCAGCTTGTACATGGGCTTATTCAACCGGAGCATATTCTTATAGGACGCATGGGGTCAGAGTGTTTCTTAACAAACTTTTCTATCATATTGGCTGGTGGTGCCAGGCAATTTATTACTGGCATTAACCGTTCTTATCTCACACCCTATACCGCGCCAGAATTTGCACATGGCATGATAGATGGACGCTCTGATCTTTACTCTTTGATGGCAACCGCGTATCATGCTGTAACTGGAAGTATGCCAACCTTCTTGGGAGAGAATATCCCGCGGCCACAAAAACTCAATCCAACTGTCTCTTCCGAGTTTGATGCTATCCTCACCAGAGGTTTACGTCCTACTGCTGCACAGCGTTATCAACGCTCCTCAGAGCTTCGCCAGGACCTCTTAGCAATGCGTTCTGTCACTGGTACTTTGAGTTCAAGAAGTGGTCCGTTGATACCGTTAGGGCCAACAAAGGCGGAGTCTTCCATCACTTTACAAACAACAACCAGGACAATTCAACCAACTGCATCGAATGACACGTTCTCACAAGTGTTGCCTTCATTGCTTAGTTCTGACTTTTTAGACGAGCAGGAACAAAAAACACTTTTACCGAAACCCGAAGACCTACAGCCAATGCCGGAGCGTAATGACGTTCAACTCGCCACGTTCTGGCTTGTTGGTATCTTGCTTTGTTTAATTATTGTGGTTATCGTGAGCAGAGGTATCGTGTAGCATTTCTGCTTTTAACGAAGAAGAGGAGGCACCGCTGGCTAGCAGTGCCTCCTCTTCTTTACTCTCTATTTATGCTGCCTTTGTACCTACATGAATAGCGACGATGCCACCAGTAAGACGGTAAAAATGTACGTCCTTCCACCCAACCTCTTCCATTATTGACTGTAGGGCAGGTGCTTTAGGAAATGTCGTGAGCGAGTTGGGAAGATAGTTGTACTCTTCAAATGCCTTGCCAATGATGGTACCGAACAGAGGAGCCAGCTTATAAAAGTAAAAGTAGAAAAGTGAGCCAAAAACCTTGCCCGGAGGATGGCTAATTTCGAGGCAGACAACGTGTCCACCTGGCCGTACCACGCGCAGCATTTCACGAAAACCCTGGCGAATATCGGTCAGGTTACGTACTGTAAAGGCGGAGCAGCAACCATCGACGCTATCCGTAGCGAGGTCAATATGTTCAGCATCGCCGACGTGTAACTCGATACGGTCTTGTAGCCCTAACTTTTCTAACTTCGTCTGCCCAAATGCTAACATCTCTGGCGTGATGTCTATACCAATCATATGCGTTCCCGGACCAGATGCGCGAATGACGGCAATAGAAAGGTCGCCCGTGCCCGCACCCAGGTCAAGCCCAGTTTCGCCAGTTCCCAGCGCGAGGTAACGGGCCGCACGTTTGCGCCAGTAGCCATCCAAACCAAAGCTCATGAGCCGATTCATAGGATCATAGACGCGAGCAATACGACCAAAAAGGCGTTTGACGTAAGAGCGTTTCCCGCCAGTTTCGCGAAATTTATCTTCTAACGATATTTTTACACTCATAAAAATGTCCTATATTGCTTTTGTATGTACTCATATGTACATTCGCTGCTGCTATACACGTTGCTTATTTTTTGCGTGATACAACGAATTCGATGAGTTCGTCTAAAACATCACGATCAGGCGAGGCCGGGAAATGATACAGTGCCTCACGAGCCTTGTTGCCATAAGCGTGAGCGTCCATCAATGCTCGTTTCACCCCATAGCCATTCACAACCCAATCGACGATGGGGCGGATATCTTCTTCATTTTTCTTCTCATTATTGAGCAACAGGTTCACCTGATGCTGGTGTCCATTTTGTGGTTTTTCTTGTAATGCATAAATCAGTGGTAGTGTCACCATGCCCTGCCGCAAGTCATTCCCTGCTGGCTTTCCGATTGTCGATTGATCTTCTGTATAATCGAGTACATCGTCGATAATTTGGAAAGCAACGCCGAGATTCATACCATAGTCATAGAGCAATTGTATTTCTTCGTCTGATGCATCACTGACGATTGCTCCACCCTTGCTACATGCAGCAATCAAGCACGCTGTTTTGTGCTTGATTTTCTCGTAGTACGTTTCCGTGCTGAGATCGCTATAGCCAGCCGTCATCATTTCCATGATTGTTCCTTCACACACAGTTGCGACCGTTTCCGCGAAGAGGCGATCAATACGACTGTCATTCAGGTCAGCAATCAAGCCAGAGGTTTTAGCAAAGTAGTAGTCGCCGAGAAGAATAGCAATTTTGTCTCCCCAGAGCGAGTTTACAGTAGGATGTCCACGCCGCGTCTTGGCTTCATCGACAATATCATCATGGATGAGGCTTGCAAGATGAACCATCTCGAAGGCAACACTCAATGGCACAAGTTTCTCAGTATTGTAGCGATGCAATTTCCCTGCTAAAAGGGTGAGGGCTGTTCTAAGACGCTTTCCTGGCGATTCAATTGCATGCATTGAAGCAGAATTGAGGATATCGAGTCCAGAGGTTGCTCGGTCTTGGAAGACGACATCTACTTGATCGAGATCAGGCTGGATACCCGCAAAGAGTCGGCTCAACGTGGCCGTAGTATTCATAAAAACTCTCCGTTTCAATTTCTTCTGGCAAACGACCAGGAACGATTTTGTGCCATCATCTGATAGGTGACAAAGAGAAGTTCGTCGAATACTATTCGTCCTACTTCTTTTGTACAGGATTGCCATCCATAGCGTTTCCCTGTCAGATTATAGCGTACCCCAACCATTTTTGGGGAGAGAACAGTAAACATTTTTCGTATCGCTTAGAGGATATACACTATCCCTATGTCACGCTATTGTTCATGTTATTCTTATACGCTAGACGTTACATCAACCTCAATCAGGTCCTCTTGTACATAGCCCGCAGTGAAATCGAATTCGTCAAGGGCGTCCAGAGCAGTACGATATTCATTCCAAGTGAGACGACGGTTAAGAATAGGGTCATTGACGGCTTTCCATGCTGGAAAGTATTGGTCCATCAGACTGATTGGCGTGTCAGGGCCAAGTTCTTCCGCTATCCAGCGTAGTACCTCACGTGTGCCAGAAACATCCTCTGGCATAACAAGGTGACGAATCAGTAGTCCGCGCTGTGCAATGCCTTCATCGTCGAGTTGTAATGGACCGACCTGACGATACATTTCATGCAATGTCATCTGATTATAATCGACATATTTGGGCATTTTTGAAGTACGCAATGCATTTTTATTATCAGAATATTTGGCATCTGGCAGGTAGATATCCACAACCCCGTCAAGTAATTTCAGTGTTTCTAAGTTCTCATAGCCTGCACAATTATAAACAATTGGGAGGCGCAATCCCTTCCCACATGCGACAACAAGGGCGGCAAGAATCTGTGGTACGAAGTGCGTTGGGGTTACAAAATCGAGGTTATGACATTTCTTTTTTTGTAGATAGAGCATCATATCGGCCAGACGCTCTGGGCCGACGCGGTGTCCTAATCCCCCCTGACTCAACGAAAAATTTTGACAATAGGTACAACGCGCCTGGCAATAGCCAAAGAAAATCGTACCTGCTCCATGTGTACCACTGATAGGTGGCTCTTCCCGTCGATGTACATTCCATGACGCCACAATCGCTTCCGTCCCAGAGTGACATACACCAGTTTTGCCTGCGATACGGTTGCAGCGGCAATTTTGTGGGCAGATGGTACAGCTACGCAGAACTTCCCACGCCGCATTTGCGCGTTCCGCTAATTCACCTGACTCGTAGAGATTGAGATAGCTAGGGTAAAGCATATAAGGTCACTCCCAATGGTTGCTGGCAACTTGATATGTACATAACGATACCAAGTCCTATCACTACTATATACGAACAAACCGATGCAAACGGTTCGCAATAGAAGGCTAGGACTTGGTACAATGCTGGGTTTAGTCCTGTGTGGGCCACTTGAAGCCACGTTGAGATGGCTTCATTGTTGATGGTTTAGACTGGGTAGACTTTTTGCCGCGAGTAACCGCGCTAGCAATCCTGGTGCGGCGTTTCTGTGGCGTTTCTGGTGTACCATCTGTAGAAGGCGTTTCCTCTTGAGAGATTACTTCTCCGTGCGGCTCGTCTGTAGTAACCATCTCTTCTTGCACAATAGGTGTAGCAGAAACTTCGTCTGTCCGAACTGCTTGTATTTGATCGTCAGGCTTTTTATCATCTACCTGATCTACAAGTTCGCTGACATCCTTCGATACCCCCGTCCAGAACTGGGCGTTTCTGCGTTGCACGGGACGTGGACCCTTTAGTACGCGACCGTCGGGCAAGCGCGTAACATGAAGTTCTGGTTGTACGTCACTCTTTCGATCATCAAAGCGACGTGCTGGACGTTCTTGTGAACTACGATTGTCGCCGAAGGATTTCTGGAAACGGTCTTGCGAATTATGGCTACCACGAAAAGGACGCTCAGCAGGACGTGCTGGTCTTGTATCACGGGGAGTATGCGAATCGTGCTCCTCGAAGTGTTCGTAATCGCCTTCAAATTGTTCTCTGCCAGTATTTGCAGGGCGGTTGAACTCGCGCTCAGGACCTCTCGTGTTATTACGTTGACTGGGGCGGCTCTGCCATTTCGGGTTAGACGTTTCGCGTTGTGGGCGTTCTCCATACGTGTTAGGACGGTCATCACGCCTAAAATCGCGGCTTTGATTGCCCCTATCCTGGAAACGCTGCCGATCATTGCCCTCTCTTCGATTCGAGTTATTGAATGAATTACTTCGCTCAGGACGCTGGTCGCCTCTATCGTGCCTCTCTTGCCCAAAGGAAGGACGAGGGCGATAGCCACTGTCGTTCCGTCTCTCTTGCCCAAAAGAGGGGCGAGAACCATTTTCACCATTAAACGAGCGATTCGAGTTTCCGGGCGTACCTCGTGTATCTCGCTGGTCACGCGTATCACGATATCCTCCCGAACGAGTATCGCGGTAGCCTTCCTGCCGATTGTTGTATGGACGGCTATTGCCATGTCCATTTTGTGAAGAATAGCCCGACTGCTGATTGTTGGGGGCGTTGCGCCATCCATTGTTGCGCTGTTGTGGTCCCTGCGGTCTGGATTGTCCGCCACCAGTACGCGGACGATAGTCAGCATGCTGTTGTTGTGCGCCTGATTCCCAGGCACGGTCTACCATTTCACGGTTCAAACGAGGACGAGCGGGACGTGGAGAGCGCTCATCTCTATTACGGTTGGGGGGTTGATCGCGAAACGACGGACGGGAATTGTCGCGTTTCGGCTTATTGAAATCTCTGGTCATAAATCCTTTCGCGTGCATTAAGCCGCTTTTGGGGTATAGTTTAACTTACTGGTCAGATTGGCTGGCTCCATCGCATTCTCCACGCTTATGATCGCCTGTGCCTATGTTTGTAATCTCGACGCGCTTTTCGGCATTCGGAGTGTGTCATGGGGGCACGTCTCCCTTAGTATACCACATGCTCAAAAGCATGGCGAATGTTTAGCCTTTTTTCTATAGAATATTCTGTATCTCTTAGCTATGCTGAAGGAGTCGGTGTTGGTACTGGTGGAACCTGTCCGTTGAGTAATGGTACAGGTGTGACGCTACTTTGTGCGCTCCCAAACATTGCGACTGATTTGCTTGCTAGCTCATCTGGTAGCAACGGTCTGAGTGTCACTGTGTAGAAAGAGTCCCCTTCGCTGAACAGTCCCTGTGGTAAAGGACTTTGCTGTTGTGCAGGTATTTTTCCACTAATTGCCTGCGCCTGGGCCTCTGTAAGCAAGATAGCATTGTGTGGGATAAGATATTTCAGACATCCTGTCTCCGGGTTATGACTGGTCTCATCCTGTGGCAGTAGTCCACATTCAAATGCTGCAGCCTGGGCAAGAGTGAAGTTAGATAACGGCCATGTGAGTAACTGCTGATCCTTGCTAAAATTTTGATGAACGAGTAAAGCAACTTCCTTGCTTTTGTAAGGCTGTATCGGTCCTTTCATTGTCTGCGTGATGCTTGTAAGGACATGCTCCAGGCGATGGTATTCGTCCATATCCTGCAAACTCTCCTGTTGGTTGCCAAACGAGCCATACATGAACTCTTGTCGCTTCCCATTGAGTGTTAGCTGCAAAAAGGTGGCATTCTGATCCTGGATATCGGAAAACTGCTGTCGCTTGAAATTGAGAAGCCCGTAAGTGTCCGTAATGGTACGCAAGAGTGTTTGTACTGCTGTGTCGTCGAGTTTGCCCTGTCTATTGGCACCGAGAATGTAGGTACCATCTCCGTAGAGGCTGATATCAGGACTGAATTCTAACGAACCGTAGTTACCACCACCGTAGAAAGTACGTAACAGCACATCCTGTGGATTGGTGCTGTAGGTGATAGGCTGCGATGAGTTGTTAGCACTGGAGAGTGAAGAGGTATTATTTTTGCCCACCTGACTTTGTGATGCATCGGATGTGCATGCACCCAAAAGTATAGTTAGGAGAGTGAATACGAGCAGAATAGCGTGTCTTCCTCGGAGTTGCAGTGCTGTCATAATACTTCTTTGTTTGCCTTTATGTATTTTCTACAGAGAAACTTTGCGTCCTTGTCTGTGCCATTGTATATGAGAAATGCCAATCTGTATAGATTACTGTGTGAGAACTGTACTATAGAACTACTGCATATCCTTAGCGAAGCGGTAGCCAATCATTTTATAGACCAACTTCGCGGCCAGAAAGTCGGCGTGTGTCTGTCCTGGCATAGGACATAGCTCGACAACATCCATACCGACGATAGTGGTGCGGCTACAAATTTCCTTGAAGAGGTCAAGGACTTGATACCAATGCAACCCTCCAGGTTCCGGTGTGCCTACGGCAGGCATCTCACCTGGGTCAAAGGCATCGAGGTCGATGGTAACGTAGGTATGCTTGCTCAAGCGTTCCCAGGGAATGGTTGCCAGTCCTCTTGCTAACTGATATGCCCATACAACATGAACATCAGGTTTTGTTTTCAAAAAGTCAGCTTCTTCAGGACTGAAACTGCGAATGCCAATCTCTAAGAGCGGAATACCCATATCCACGACGCGCCGTTCGATAGCAGCGTGTGACAATGGAGTTCCTTCATATTCGTCGCGTAAGTCGCCGTGTGCATCAATGTGGACAACGGTCAGGTCTGGATAGTGTTCAAGAACGACTGCGATCACTGGCGCGGAGAGCGAATGTTCGCCGCCAAGTGTTAATGGGAGTTGACTGCGTTGCAATACTTCGCGTGCAGCCTCGCCCGTTGCTGCAAGTGCTGCGGCGTGGCTCATACCTGTATAGTCGAGTGTGGGACGTGTGAAAACGCCAACTTCAATGGGACAACAACTCAGTTCTTCGTCATACAGTTCCATCTGGCTAGACGCATCGAGAATCGCCTGTGGCCCAAGCTCGGTCCCTTTCATATAGCACACGCTGTATTCGAGGGGTGCGGGAATGATCGTCACCTGTGCCTTAGCAGGGTCACAATACGGTGCATCCGGCGCACCAAACTGGGTAACAAGCGATTCTGTCATGATAAACTGACTCCTTGGCACAATGTGCCTTATGTTTATTGCCTTTAGCCCACCTCCACAGTGCGTCGTGCGTTGCGAGCCGCCATTGCTTCCTCGTACCGCACAGGGTCGGGCGTATCCGGGCGCAATGAACGATTGCCACGCACTACAAAGTGCGCCTCTACATCGTCGGTCTTGAAGACCTCTTTCGCGAAGGCGATAGCATCTTCCTGGCTAAATTCCTTGCATGAGCAGATGTCGATATCGACCTCGCCGTACTCAGGCCACGCATGTAAGCTGATGTGGCTCTGGGCGATGACGACGAAGCCAGAAAGACCTGCGTCTAATGGATTCGATGTTTCGATATCGTACAGATGGACAGGACTGACCTTTTCCATATCTACACGACCAGGATATTCATTCAACACTTTGTGCAGCAATGGAGCGTTGCTTAACGCTTCACGATCACAATGATACAACTCTAACATCAAATGAACAAGCATGAACGGTTTCTCCTCTGTGTTCTGATTTTCATAGCTCACAACCACAACAATATGGTCATGATGTACTGCGAAACGTATGTGCCTAATATCGCACACAGAAGAATATTATACATTAGGTTGTCAAGCTAATGCAAACAAGCGGGCGTCAATTTGAATCTAATGCAAATCCGTGTTCTATCTAAATGTCATATAGAAACCTACCTGATGAGACAATTTTCCTATTAGGTAGAATTTTTGCTCAAGGGCGAGCTAATTTTCCTGTCTTATATGCGTCTTTGAGTTCTTTCAAGAGCGACTCTCGCTGCTTGAACAATTCACGACGTGGCCGTGCTTTGGCTTTACTGACCGCATATGCCGTTAGGAGTGGTAGTGCAATTGTCGAATCGCCATAGACGACAACCGTATCGTTCAACTGATCTGGCTTGATTTTGCCCCATGACACGGCCTCAGAAGGCGTGGCACCAGATAAACCGCCCCAGTGTGGCGCGTCTGCCGTAATCTGGATGAAGTAGTCATGACCGCCTTTTTGAATGCCTAGCACTTCCCAGAGTTGAGGCTGTGTCTGAAGGTAGAAGTTCTTAGGGCTACCACCACCCAGGATAATCACTCCATTACGCGTAGCATGATGCACAATAGCGGTGGTTTCGTTGACATCTGCCATAGGATCAAGTGTGAGTTTACTGCCTTCTAACGAGTTACGGGCAACGTTCATACCAATTGACGAATCACCAGGGGACGAGGTATAGATGGGAACACCCCATGCGGCTGCCTGTGCAAGTATAGAGTATTTGGGCTTTACCCCTAGCTTGAGTAGCTGTGTGCCGAGATGATAATGAAGCTCTGAGGTCGAGATTGGCCGCTCTGGAAGACTCTTCAATGCCTCACGCACAAATGCATCAGTGTCGAGCAGCACCTCATCCTTAAAAAGGATATCGTAGATACGGATGACGCCCTCTTCCTGTAGTTTGGTGTCGTCCAGACGGAAATCACCTTTGTGTAGTGACATAGCGAGGGCATGATGCATGTCATGGTACAGGTTTGCGCCTGTGCTAATGATAAAATCGACGAAGCCGTACTCCATGAGCGTTAGCACACAGCCACCGAGACCGGCTGGGGTCAACGCACCCGCCATCGTCAAACCGACGGTAACATCCTTCTCTGGCTTCAACATCTCGCTTGCGTACAGGCGTGCGGCCTCATTGAGGCGTGCCGAGTTATAGGCTTGAAATTGCTCGTCAATCAGTTCTGCAACCGTCATATCTGGTCGCACACGGTGCGGCAATATCTGTGAGCCGCTCAGGTAGTCGCCCTGCTTGGGAGTATTGTCATGTTCGTCGTGGGTGTGATGCTGGTTGGGTCTATGTGGCATTGTTTTGAAAATCCTTTCTTTTGGGAACTCTGGTGACGACGTAGTATACAACATTTAGCTTAATTATGTGTCTCCGTACGTAACTACTCAGGTACCCTGAAAGAGACTGGACAAAGCTGATAAACTACGAGCATGACGGAAGACGAAGCGAGACAACTGAGAGAAGCATACGCAAAACTCGAAGAAGAAGCCATTCAGAAAGATCGGAGAATCGAGGATTTAGAAGGGCTGCTGATGAGTGCGCTTCTGCGCATTGAAGAGTTAGAGCGACGGCTGGCAAAAGATAGTCATAACAGCAGCAAGCCGCCGTCGAGTGATGGTTTCAAACACAAAGGGAAGAAACACCTGACGAGCAGCAAAGCAACGGGAGGGCGAGCAGGCCACCCAGGGCACACGCTTGAGGTGGTGGAGACGCCCGATGAGGTGATGATCCACCACCCAAGTCATTGCGAGGCGTGCCATTGCGAACTGGGAACAGTTGAGGGACAGGTCAAAGAACGTCGGCAGATCCATGACCTGCCCGTCATGCGTCTGGTCGTCACGGAGCATCAAGTGGAAACCCGCACCTGTCCAGTGTGTCAGCATCAGAACACCGGCAGCTTTCCGAGCGGAGTGCGTGCGCCTGCCCAATATGGACCCGGAGTGCAAGCCCTGGCCGTCTATTTCTCCCAGTATCAGTTGCTGCCGATGGAGCGTATTGGCGAGGTCTTTGAGGATCTGCTCTCGTGTCGGTTGTCCGAGGGAACGCTCTGCACCTGGATACAGGAGGCGGCCCGCACGCTTGGCCCGACGATGCTCCTGCTCAAGAGGTTGCTCCTAACGCAAAAGCTGGACCATGTGGATGAAACGGGCGGGCGAGTCAAAGGTGTGTTGCATTGGTTTCACGTCAACGCCACCCAGTGGTTGACTCTCTACCATTGGCATCGCCACCGGGGACAGAAGGCCATGGATGCCATTGGGATTTTGCCGGAGTACATGGGGCGGGCGATCCATGATCGGTTGAGCAGCTACGACCACTATGGGTGTGCGCATAGCGTGTGTGGAGCGCATCTCTTACGCGATTGCTTGTTGATCGCTGAGCGGGATCACCAGCCATGGGCGCAGCTGATGCATGACCTGTTGGAGCGCATGAGCAACACCACCGCCCGTTTTCGCGTGGCGGGGGCGGATCGGCTTCCTCAAGAGGAACGCGATGCTCTGCTCCTCCAGTATTTTGAGATCCTCCAACAGGGCTTTGCTGCTCATCGGACCCAGGCTCCTCCTCCAGACGCTTGCATCCCCAAAAAACCGGGTCGCCGCAAACAAGACGACGCCAAAAATCTCCTGGATGCCCTTCTTGCGCGAGCCGAGCAGGTCCTTGCTTTCCTGGACGATCTGGCGGTGCCTTTTAGCAACAACCAGGCAGAAAGAGATCTGAGGATGATTAAAGTTCAGCAAAAGATTTCTGGAACCTTTCGCAGTGCCGAGGGAGCCACGGCTTTCTGCGTCATTCGCAGCTATCTTTCGACGATGAGGAAACAGGGCCGTTCCATGCTGGCCGCTTTGGCTGCTGTCTTTCAAGGCTCTCCTTTTCCCATTGCTTGGGAGCCCGGGGCCTGAGTAGTGATGGTATGTGAGACGGGGGCAGTCCGTCTCACATACCATCATATAAAACTTGGTTATTACAGCGAAACAGAACACTTATGCCAGCGTCTTGTACATCTCATCAATCTGTATCGCGCAACGCATACCAACCCCAGCGTAGAGCTGATGCGCGCCGGTCGTGTTATGCTGGTCCACATTGAGATCAATCCGCAAGATGTCGCGCCGGGCATATTCCGTGAAAACCTTTTGCAGCAGGGCCTCAGCGATACCACGGCGACGATACGCGCGCAGCACCGCAACCTGCCATACAAAGCCGGTATTCGTTCCCAGGAAGGTGCGACAGACAATCGCACCAACTACCTGCTCTTCATCGCTGGCGACATAGAGCATCGTCGGATCGAAGGTTGGGCACTCCAACACGCGTTCCTCCCATTCCTCAAAAGGCCGATAGGGATAGCCGCCAATGTCCTGAAAAGCCTCCTGGATCACAAAATGGACCGCTCTTATTTCGCGTGACAGCTCTGCCCGCCTGATCTCCAGGCCAGCAATCTCGCGGAAAACAGGAGGATGTTCTCGCAGATCGATCACCATACTCATATCGCTCGATCTCACTGTATACTCCTGCGCTTCAAGCTGGCGACGGCGAGCCGGGGTCATGCTCCAGGTCTTCACCTCCGGAATGCCCTCTTTGCCAGACTCAGCCCACAAGGCCCTCCCGCGCGCCTCGGCAAGTTGCAGCAGATACCGCTCCAGGCCGCGCTCGCGATAATCCAGACGCACACCGCTATTGGGATCAAGTAAGAGCAGTTGCCCATAGAGTTTGATGCTCGTATAGCCCACAATCTGGCCTTCTGCATTCACCAGCACAAAGGCATTTGTTGTCAGATCCATGTTCTGCCATGTATCCTGAATAACCTCGGCATCGACGTCAGAAGAGCCAGTATCGGTCAGTTCACAAGCCCTGACAAGCTCGGCAACTTCCTGGATATCTGCCGAGATAGGTGCGCGCAAAGTCAGATCAGCGGGTAATGTAACGGTCATGATCAATTCTCCTTGTATTCAGGCGTTCGAGCAGGTTTAAACCCTACCCCAATGCGTCGACGACAGTGTTTCTTGCGAAATTCCTCGTATCCCATAAAGAACAGAGAGAGGCCGTGGAACGCCATCAGAACGCTCCACGGCCTCTCTCAAAAGCTGCCATAGACACCAAAAAACCGCGAGCGTTCTTTCAAGAAAAGCGCCCACGGCCCGAATTACTACGCTATATTACGGAGGGTTTTATGCAAACCTCCTGAAAAAGGGCATAGTACAGCCTTGGGCGACTGAAAGCAGGTTGGCACCTAGCTTGCTCAGTCGATAGCCGTGCCAGAATTTGGCACGCGGCCCTGTTGCATTGGCCATACTAGCGATTACCTCTGTCTCTCTCATACTGGAATATTCGCAGGAGTGTGCTTACCACTCAAGCACACTCCTAACTGTACCTTATCCAGGCGCAAGACGTCAAGCCTCGCCAGAGTCCTTTTTGGCACAATTTTTGAATGGAAGAGAAAAATTGGAAATTTTTCGTAACCAATCAGGTACCTTGAACAAACTGCCAGCGAAGCGCCGCTAGGCGCTGAGACCGCAGAGAGGAGCGAACCTGAGTAGTTACCTCCGTACAGTAATGTAAAAGCGCTGTGGTGAGGTCAAAAAGTAGGGTTCACGTATTGTAGTCTTGCTGTGGATGTTTGTGATTATTACCATGTTTTTGTTACGTAGAAGGTACACGGATCAAGGTGAGAGGAGGTCCTAAGGAGATTGATTACCAATATTACCATCATTATAGTTTGAGAACACTATCAACCTCGCTGATGGAGAATGTGGTATAATAAAAAGCTAAGCACTCTTCCAGCCTTTTGAAGATACACGTTGAAAACAGAATTTTGGAAAGGTAAACGCATGCAGAGAAAGGTACAACTCCTCATCGCTCATGTACAAACGAGTGGTGACTATTCAACGCTGGAACTGGCAGCCTGTCAGGTGACAACACACACGAGCTATTATCAGACGATGTATAGCAATGAGGATGAACGCTTCAATTGGTATCGGCTTCTCCCAGGAAGTACCAAACTGGAGCCACTCAATACCTGGAATGATGGGAGCTTTGATGGGGCCGATGCCGAACAGGAACGTTGGGAAGCATGGCCCAACGCGCTCGATGCGTCGTATACGCTGCTGCTCGATGAGGTCGCCAGGAGATGTGGCAAGGCGTACACCAGTTGTTCTCTCTGTACGGGCTTAGCCTATGACTTTTGCGATGAATGTAGCCGTGCCATTTGTGTGATGCACTGCCACTACGATGGGAATGAAAAGCCGTTGTGCCCTGACCACTTCAGGGACTCTCGCGAGCATCGGAAGAAACGTCAGGGACTCGTGCCACACGAGTATCGCTCTCCTAGATGGATATCCAGACACGCACAGACGTAATATCTACTGCCTCATAATACAACTGGACACCAGTTCTCGACAACCGGACCAATGAGGTCATTAAAATCAAAAAGATGTGGAGCATAGAAAATGCTCCACATCTTTTTACTACTCCACCATGGATCGCCGCACCTCGATCACCTGATCGCGCAGTTGCGCGGCTTTCTCGAAGTCTAGCTGCTTGGCGGCGTTACGCATCTGTGACTCCAGGTCTTTGATGAGGCGGAGTGCTTCATCCTTTGGAATACCTGCAAGAGCAACCGAGGTCGCTTTACCGTCTGCACCAACCTCTGTACCGCTCATGGCCTTGATACGGTCAGAAAGTGTTCTAATCTCTTTCTTGATGCCGCGTGGCGTGATGGCATGACTCTCATTGAAGCTTGTCTGGATTGAGCGACGGCGGTTCGTCTCGTCGATGGCACGGCGCATCGACTTGGTGATGTTGTCGGCATACATTACAACGCTACCTTCGACGTGACGCGCGGCACGCCCGATCATCTGAATCAATGAGCCTTCCGATCTCAAAAAGCCTTCTTTATCAGCATCGAGAATAGCCACCAGCGATACCTCGGGCAGGTCGAGTCCTTCACGAAGCAGGTTGATACCTACAACGACATCGTACACGCCGAGTCGGAGATCACGCAGTATCTCAACGCGCTCGATAGTATCAATTTCGGAATGCAGATAATGCACCTTGATATTCAGTTCTTGCATGTAGTCGGCAAGGTCTTCCGCCATTTTCTTGGTGAGCGTGGTGACAAGCGCACGCTGTCCACGTTCGGTGCGCTGGCGAATCTGCGCTAGTAGGTCGTCGATCTGTCCCTTTGTGGGCTTGATGGAAATCTCTGGGTCGATCAATCCAGTTGGGCGAATCACCTGCTCAACAATCGCCTGACTGTGTTCATACTCATAGGGGCCAGGAGTGGCCGAGACGTACAACGCTTGCTTCACATGCCGCTCAAACTCGGCGAACATAAGCGGACGGTTATCCATTGCCGATGGTAGCCTGAAACCATAATCCACAAGAACTTGCTTACGTGAGCGATCACCTGCGAACATACCGCGTACCTGTGGTAGGGCAACGTGTGATTCATCAACGACAAGAAGATAGTCTTCAGGCAGGTAGTCTAGCAAGGTCCAGGGTTGGTCGCCTGCGCCACGTCCGGCAAGGTGCCGTGAGTAGTTCTCCACGCCAGAGCAGAAGCCTGTTTCGCGCAACATCTCGATATCGAAATTTGTACGCTGCTTCAAGCGGGCCGCCTCTAGTAACTTGCCCTCGGACTCAAGCACCTTGAGTCGCTCTTCCAACTCGTTCTCAATCAGGTTGATGGACGCATTGAGCCGCTCTTGCGTTGTGACCCAGTGTTTGGCGGGATAGATATCGAGCTTCTGCCGCTTGCCCAGCACCTCTCCTGTGAGCGGGTCAATCTCGGTCATACGCTCGATTTCGTCGCCGAAAAATTCGACACGTACCGCAACGTCTTCATAGGCGGGAAAGATTTCCAACACATCGCCGCGTACACGATAACGTCCGCGCACGAAGTTTGCATCGTTGCGCTCGTATTGGATTTCGTTGAGGTGGCGCAGTATCTTATCACGTCTACGCTCATCGCCCACCTTGAGCATCAGCACGACCTCGCCATATTCTTCCGGACTACCAAGACCATAGATGCAAGAGACCGAGGCTACGATGAGGACATCTTTGCGCTCGAAAAGGCTGCGGGTTGCGGAAAGACGCAACTTCTGGATTTCTTCGTTGAGCATGCTCTCTTTCTCGACAAAGGTATCGGAGCGCGGAATGTAGGCTTCAGGCTGATAGTAGTCATAGTACGAGACAAAGTATTCAACGGCATTGTTAGGGAAAAACTCTTTATACTCGCTATAGAGTTGTGCCGCAAGTGTTTTGTTCGGCGCAAGCACAATCGTTGGTTTCTGCACCTCTTCAACGATTTTCGCGACCGTATATGTCTTGCCACTTCCGGTTACACCCAGTAAGGTTTGATGCTTGTAACCTTGCCTGATGCCCTCGGTGAGTTGCTTGATGGCTTCTGGTTGGTCGCCAGTTGGCTGAAACGGGGCCTCTACCTTAAATTCTGGCATGTCTCGTTGTCCTTGAGTAGAATATTTTTTCCAATTATGTTTAAGTATACCACTTTTTGAGGTACTAGAATGTTTTTTTGAAAAGTTATTAGGGGCACTAAAATGAATTCTATTAAGTAAAACAATAGACACTGCACTTCTATTTCAACGTCATTTTTATGGTACCTTGAATGAGAAGGTAGCGTACTGAACTGTTTTTCTTGTGTCAATCGTGATACAAACGAGTATGCTGATGAAGGTACATTCACTTTGTTTGGAAATACAACATCTATCTTGTTATTATCCTGGAGGTCTTTCTATGTCTTTGCTTTATTCAACACTTCGTTCAAGAAGTGGACGAATGCTTATGGGCTTGCTGGGTCTTGTCTTGCTGCTTGCCCCACTTGCCAGTTGTGGTGGAACGCCTGCACCACTACAAATTACGACACTCAGTCTCGGTATTCCTGCGGTGGCACTGAATTCGCCAGTTGTAGGGAACTTGCCTAATGACACGCCAATGCATGTGCGTATCACCTTCAAGATCAATCAGAATACGCTTAACCAGATGCAGAATCAGAAGATACAGCCGGGGACATCATCGAATCTAGAACAGTTTGCTGGTAAAATCGGCATCAGTAGTAATACGTACCAGAGCATCAAAAACTTCTTTAATCCAGCAGGTATTGCTCTCAAACTTAACAAGCTACGTACTCATCTAGCGATTGATGCAAAAGCGGGTACACTTGCAAAGGTACTACAGACAAGTTTTGTCGTGCATAGCTATCAAGGCCGTACCTTTTTCGCCCCTAAGGCGGCTCCAAAAGCGCCAAAGGCTCTTACCGACTCGATTGATGTGATTACTGGCCTTGACAATTACAGTAGTAAACCGCAGCACGATTTTACGATGCAGTTCAAGACGGCAGGTGTTAAACAACAACCTGCCCAGGACTGTAGTCCACTCGAAAATACGCTCCTACCGAGAGATGTTGCCAACGCATACGGCTATAGTCAGCTCTGGCAACAGGGATTGAACGGCGAGAACATGACCGTCAATCTCGTGGAGATTGATGGTTCGTATCGCTCGGACGTACAAAATTATCTTGACTGCATCAAATTTAAGGGGCACCTCTCGACGGTCAATGTCGATGGACACCCTTCGGACGTTCTAGGTGAGTCAACGCTAGACATTCAGATGGTCGCTGGACTCGCACGCTCTGCCAACATTGTTGTATACCAAACGGACGGCAACGCAAGTAACGACGTGTGGACAAATGTTAATGATATGCTACAACAGATACTTGACAATAATGTGAATAATGCGAGTAGCGGTCAGGTGGTGAGTATCAGTTTAGGTGCTGCTGAGCAGGAAATGACATCGAACGATGCAATGGCGATTGATAGCAGCCTGCAACAATTGACACGCGCTGAACATATGACCGTGCTTGTTGCCAGTGGTGATTGTGGAGCCTTTACTACCCGGCAGTATGGACAATTATCAGTCAGCTTTCCTGCCAGTGATACCTGGGCAACCTCAGTTGGTGGCACTATTCTCTCGCCAAACAGCAACGGTAGCAGGGCAAACGAAATTGTATGGTCTGATGGTAGCAACCAGAGAACATGCACAAATCAGTGGGGTAGTGGCGGCGGCAACAGTGCTGCCTTCGCGCGACCGAACTGGCAGAATGCACCAGGGGTGCAAAATAGCTATTCCAGCGGTAAGCGACAGGTGCCCGACATTGCTGCTGCTGCTTACGGTTTGGCTGTCTACTTTAAGGGACAATGGGGAGCCGTTGGTGGTACCAGCGCAGCGGCACCAATCTGGGCGGCAGGACTAGCGTTAGTGAATGAAGGACTGATAAAACAAATCCACCGCTTCACCTATAGTCCGCAAATGTTTTATGGTGCTGCAAATAAGAGTAATGGAATGCAACCATACTTCGACGTTACCAGAGGCAACAACCTCTACTTTCCTGCCACACCAGGATGGGATTTTGCAACGGGACTTGGTACGCCGAACCTACCAGATTTTTACCAGACCCTTGCCAGTACGGTCTAAACAATCGTTGTAGTGGAGGTGTGAGGAGGTAGGCAGTAAAACAGTGGCATACATCATATGCTAACGCTTCTGCTTGTGTTACAGTAGAGGTGTGGTGAATATATTTTCATTTTATCTCTACTGTAAGCATGGAAAGAAGGTTGGCTATGGCACAGACGTTTCCGCGCTTTTATCCTCCTTGTGAAGTGACCATGCTTCTCGGTCGCTTCTTTGATGTTGAGAGTCATCACCGAAAAATTAATCGCTGTAACGTCAACCTTACTACTAGCATAAAACGACTTCAAGCAAAAACACTATGTTACAGCTACAGCCGTGCTTGCTATAAAGTAAAAGGAGCGTCTTTATGACACAACAACCTACTCGCTCTTGCCCAAGATGTGGCAACTCTATACCTGCAGGACAGCGTTTTTGCTCAAATTGTGGGCTGTCTCTTGGCGATGAGGGAAACAGGCCGACTGCTATGAGTGGCGAAACGCCCTCCGATGTCGCGGACATGGCTACGCGAGAGGCAACGCCTACGCCCCCACCGCCACCCAATGGGCAACAGTACACACGCTATCAGCCCAATGGACCAATGACGCCCCCACCACCACCCGTATACCCAGGGCAGTTGGCAGCCCAGCCCGCACCGGTTCCTTCATATGCAACTCCGCAAAAAGGAAATTCCGGCAAAGTATGGCGTGGCATCGGATGTGGCGTTGGTATCGCCGTTCTCATCGTGCTTGTGATTTGTGGTTCTATTGGTTACTTTGTTTATGGCCGTGCGAAAACTGTACTAAGTGACGCTGCGAAGACCGCAACCGCAGCACCCAATTACAACGGTGGTGCTGTGAGCGATGTCACGCCCACGCTTGGACCAACCACGAAGACGACTATAGGCTCTACCATTACGTATGCAAGTGATGACATAACCATTGTCGATGTGCAGCAGGCGCAGAGCTTCGCCGATGATGGTAGCACATCGGGGGCAACAGGGGTTGTACGGCTCGACTTGAAAGAGCAAAACACGGCTTCTAGCAATGCTGACTTTACCTACGGTAGTGTTGCGCGATTAATGTTGCCTGATGGAAGTACGGTTGAACCTCTGAACGAGTCGCAAGGTATTTCCCCTGATGCCTCAGTGTCGCGTGCGAACTGGTTGGACTTTCCCGTTCCAATGACAGTAAAACCAAGTCAACTGACCCTCGTTTTAGGTACGAATGATGGTGCACAGATGAACATACCCTTGACAGGAAGTGCTGATCTTACAAAGTATAAGCCAAAGACCGCAAGCCCGAACAAGACATTTCAGCGTGAAGGCTTGAATTGGACTATGACTGACGCAATAATGAGTTGGAGTAGCAAGGCTGTACAAGCGAAGAAAGGCATGGTGTACGTTACCATTGACTTTAAGATTGATAATCCCTCTCAGAACAATGTGAGCGAATATTGGCCCAGTTCTCTGCGTCTCAAAGCGGGCGATGTGGTAAGCCCTGCCGACTCGAACAGTGATTTCCCAACGGACTTGCCGGCTGGCTCGTCGGGGAAAACTGGAATCGCAATTTTTCTTGTGCCACAAGGTAGCACATCGTACACATTTATTCTACTCGCTAATTCTTCAGGGTCGGTTTCACAAACCTCTGTCGATTTCCAGATTCAATAGCTATGCCTGAAAATTAAGGCGAAAGTAGTCGTATCGACGGGCGACCACAAGGGTCGCCCCTACTATAGACTTTTTATGCAGGACACGTGTCATCGTATAGTAGGGGCGACCCTTGTGGTCGCCCGTTTGTTCCCACCACATCTTCCATCGGCTTTTAAACAGCCCTGCCTTCCATTTGAATAAGTATATTCTTGAGTCGGCTTGTGTAGTACAATAGAACTACACGGGCATGTTTTATAGCGATGCTCAAGCAAGGTAGTCTATGAGTTTACTCTTGTCGTATATAATGCTGATTATTAAGTATGTTGAGAGCCGAAGGACGTTTATTGTATGCGTTCAGTACAAAAAATCTTTTTTTGTGGAATGGTGTTTATCCTCTTCTTGCTCGTTGGTTGCGGTACCTCTCCTCAGTCAACGAACACGTCTGCGGCAAAGCCAACGGTTGCGTCGAAACTTGCGCCCACTCCCACGAAGGCGATCCCAACGATTATAGTTTCGCCAGTGGTGACGGTTGTGGCAGATGTGCCAGCGCACCTTATCATTCCTAGTATCAACGTGAATGCGTCGGTTGAGAATGTCGGCATCCTGTCGAATGGCGACCTGGGAACGCCACTGCAGCGTCCGTGGGAAGGGGTTGGTTGGTATAATAATGGGCCGCGCCCAGGTCAGGCGGGCAGTGCTGTGATTGATGGGCACCTGGACCGTCCGGGCGGTTTTCCTGCTGTCTTCTGGGATTTAGGCAAGGTGCAGGTTGGCGACATGGTGATGATTGTTGATGCGAGTGGGAAAACATTGAAATTTCGCGTAACGCGGACCGCCGCTTATCCACCACAAGCTGCACCTTTACAAGAGATATTTGGCGATCCGGGTGGCACTTATCTCAATCTGATTACCTGTTCCGGTACCTGGATTGCTGCTGAACACCAGACAACGCTACGCCTCGTTGTCTATACGACGCTTGTACAATAATCAGGTCTCGATTTTCAAGTGGTGAAAGATGTAGACGCGGCGAGAAAAAAGTTCTTGCCGCGTCTACATCTTTCACCACTCTTTTGGAACTAACTTTATATATTATTCGAGCAGGTAGCTACCAATAAGCTGACGGCGCAGTATCGCCAGTTCTTCATCTTCTGGAGATTCTGACTTTGTCCCTTGTTCTGGTTGTGGAACTGACCAGACGGAAAGAGGTCTGGTGGAAGCAGCGGTAAACTCTTCAATCATAACCTCTTCGAGGAATGTCGAACTTGTTACAGGCGACACCTGAGCCTCTTGTACCGTTTCCTCTTCGACATATATTGGCAAAATTGCTGTTGTCTGTACTTCCGGTGCCTCCATTGCCTCCATTGCATCCATCACAAGTTGTCTAGTCTGACGCGATGCCGCCCTTTGTTCCGCTACGACTGGTTCTTGCTGTGCTTCGACTTCTGGCTCAATTTGAATAGGCTGAGCAGCAAGAGATATTACATGAGCAGGAATCATAGCTTCACCAGGGAGTGAGAAGCGTTGGCCGTCGATCTCTATGGAGAAACCACGACCTGCGCGTAGATCAGCGAGTTGATGACGCAATTCGCGATTCTCCTTTTCCATCTGATCCATCATACTTTTTTGCCTGAGTAACTCTTGTGCAATCAGATCAAAGCTGCTCCCGCTCATCATATGAAACTCCTTTAACATGTGTTATTACACACGTTATCAATACTAGTATTGCTTGTTGCTACATATATATCTGTATATCTACGCGATGTATAGCTTGCTATTCTCTGTATAGAGACGTGTAAAAATGTCTCAGGTAACACTGATAACATTTTCTCTATACAATTAGCATACGTTTATTGTATGTTCCCCACGCAATGATGAGAATATGTTATACGCAAATAACATAGTAACGGAATAAACGAGTCATATTGGTCTATTTTGAGTATCTATATTGGTAGCGTCTCATGATAGTAAGCATAGACAAAGATAGCAAGAAACAAAACGATAGAAGTTGCTGGAAGATATCTATGATATAGGCAAGTAGCTATTCTGCATTGTACAATAATAACGGGGACGTACAACGGTACGTCTTCGCAAATCGTTATCAATAGAGATGCAACGATACAGCACAATGTTGTGTGTATCATCTGCTACGTGTTTCGGGCGAACACGAAGTTAAGAGGAGATGGATGGAGCCTTATGCAACAACAAACGAAAACGCGCATGACTCGCGGAAAATTTAATGGTATAAATGCGGTAGCAAATGAACAAGGTGTCATTACTGCTGCAGCTATGGACCAGCGTGGTTCGCTCAAAAAGGCGATTTCAAAGGCGAGAGGAAGTGATGCGACGGATGCCGATCTCAGCCAGTTCAAAATTCAGATAGCAGAGGTTCTTACGCGCTATGCAAGTGCTATTCTACTGGATCCTGAATATGGATTAGAGGCCGCCAAACATCGCGCTCAAGGTACAGGTTTGTTCCTGGCCTATGAAAAAACGGGCTATGATGCGAACGAGAAGGGACGCCTACCCGATCTACTCGACGACTGGTCGGTAGAGAGACTCGTTGAAGCGGGTGCCGACGTGATCAAAATTCTGTTGTACTATGATCCAGACGATACGCAGCAGGTCAACACGGTGAAAGAGGCTTTTATCGAGCGTGCCGGTGCAGAATGTCGTGCGTTCGACATTCCCTTTTTCCTGGAAGTGCTGGCTTATAGTGACACTGTAGGAGACGAAAAGAGTCTTGAGTTTGCACGAGTTAAACCACAAAAAGTCAAAAAGTACATGCATGTGTTTTCGCAGCCCCGTTATGGCGTGGATGTGTTGAAGGTTGAGGTTCCCGTCAACATGGAGTATGTACAGGGATCGAAGGCCAACACTGATGGCAAGGTTGCATATACCCAGGAAGAGGCAAAGCAAGCTTTCAAAGACGCTGCCTCAGCCACGACTATTCCATTCATTTACTTGAGTGCTGGCGTGACCAACGAAGTCTTCCTGGAAACTTTGGAACTTGCGGCGCAGGCTGATACCCCGTTTGCAGGTGTTCTGTGCGGTCGTGCCACTTGGCAGGATGGCATCAAGGTGTATGCACAGGGCGGTACAGAAGCTCTACATAGCTGGCTCGAAGATCAGGGTGTGCGGAACATCCAGAAATTGAACGAAGTCCTGGCAAAGGGTGCTAAACCCTGGTGGGACTTCTATGGTGGCAAAGATGCTATAGAGATCGTGGAGACGAAGAAATAGCAAGGGCATGACAGGGCTTGCCCCATTGAGACCAAGTAAATCATTTGTGGACGTGCCAAACGGCTTCAAAGAGAGGATACTCATTTCAGTAGACTAAAACATTTCTGAAAGGACTATCCTCTTATGCATGATACC
>JAABUX010000611.1_pt1 | contig 59473 bp, 63 predicted proteins | sample 5561851 | NCBI WGS metagenome assembly JAABUX01 (sample SAMN10711883, study PRJNA513361) | rock metagenome | isolation source: Antarctica rocks | place: Antarctica: Victoria Land, Richard Nunatak red sandstone | collected 2016-01-03
GCTGCTCAGCGTGACAACATACCTCTTCACCGCAACCTGTCTCGAAAACACCGAATCGACCTCCACACAACCGACCAGCCATCGATTCAAAGAAAGCGGTCTCTGTCAATGACGAGAGGTACTAGTGTCCACTGAGAGGCAGAAGTCCTGTGGACTTCTGGTTCGGGACACTAGCGCACATACACCCTGACCTCCGGGCCGCGCGCCGCCGGATCGGAAACCGCGGTCATCTCCACCTGGGCGGCCTGGGCGCCGTCGGCCGCGATCGCCTCCGCGACCGGCCTGCCGTCCAGGCTGATGGCGGCCCGCATCGCGGCCGCCTGCGCCGCGGGCGAGGACGCGGCGGGTGCGACGCTCTCGACGGTGAACAACACGTTCGCCTTGCGCGCGAGCGCCTCGGAGACGGCCCGGTTGAGGTCCGGCCGCCAATCCTGGTCGGGCCCGTCCGCATGCACCACGAACAAAGGCGGGATCGGCGCCTGCCCGCGCGCGGCCTGGGCGTGGAACGGGGGCACCGGCGCACGGCCGGCGGCGTGGTCGAAGGTGCGCTGGTCGACCAGCTTGCACCCGGCCAGCATCGCGCAGCAGAGCAGGATGGCGCAGGATCGCATCGCGTGGTCGGGCATGGCGCCGCACGGTCGCAGGGATCGGACGGGACGGCAAGCGAAGGCGGCTTGCCGTGCAGCCGTCCCGCCTCCTATAGCTCGCGGCATGGATGCGGATCTGGCTCTGGACCGTCTGCTCGCCGGCGGGAGCGAGCCCACGGACGACCGCGTCCTGGCGGCGACGCTGCGCCTCGCGGTGGCGCGGCAGCCGCATCGCGGCAGCCATGCGCTCGGCATGATCGAGGTCGTCAGCGTGCTGTGGAGCCGCTTCCTGCGCTTCGACTCCGGGGACCCGCATTGGCCCGACCGGGACCGCTTCGTGGTCTCCGCGGCCCGCTTCGCACCGGTCCTGCGCGCGCTGCTGGAACTCACCGGGGAGGCTTCCACCTGCGACGCCGACGCGCCCGACGGCCAGCTGCTCAGTTTCGGACAGCATCCGGGCGTGGAGATGGCGATCGGCCCCGCCGGGCAGGGCATCGCCACCGCCGCCGGGATGGCGGCGGCGGAGCGCATCCTGGCCGGGCGCTTCGGCCACTCGCTGGTCGACCACAGAAGCTGGGTGCTGGCCTGCGAGACCGACCTTTCGGCAGGCGTCGCTCTCGAAGCGGCGGCGCTGGCCGGACAGATGCGGCTGGAGCGCCTGGTCGTGCTGTTCGAGCTGGATGGCGGTGCCGCCGAGCAGCGTGCGCCTGCGTTGCCGGGAGAGGCGCCGTTCGGGCCGATGGCGCGTTTCGCCGCCTGCGGCTGGTCGGTACGACGCGTCGATGCGCATGATCCGGAGGCGATCGCGCAGGCCATCGCCGGCGCGATGCGCGGACGCAGGCCGAGCCTGATCGCCTGCGTCGTGAAGCGTCAGGCCGAGCCCGACCACGAGCTGCAGGCGGCACCGGACGTCATTCCCGAGGCGTGGCGGGAGGCCTGGCGCGCCTGCGGCCGTCGCGGCAACCCCACCCGCCGGGGCTGGCTCAAGCGCCTGGTCCGCCATCGCCAGTACCACGAATTCGAGCGTGTCACCGCGGGGCGGCTGCCGGCCGGCTGGCGTCGATCGTGGCGCGATGCCTGGCAGCAGCCCGACGACGGGACCGATGGGCATCCGCCGCCGGCCCCGGACCAGGACGCGGCCCAGCCGGACGCGTCCACCGCACGGCGCGGGCCAGACTCCTCCGGCGCCCGTCGCGGGCTCGACGCCCTGCTGAACCTGCTGCCCGAGTTCGTCAGCCTGTCCTGCGAGACCGGACTGCCGAGCATGCCGCCACTGACCATGCCGTCGAACGGACGCATCAGCCGCGCGCTCTCCCTCGGGACTCAGGAGCACGGCATGGCGGCGCTGCTGAACGGCATCGCGCTGCATGGCGGCCTGCTGCCCTGCGGCTCGGCCTCCTTCATCGCCGTCGATCGCATGCGTCCGGCGCTGCGGCTCGGCGCGTTGATGGGACGGCAGGTGATCCACCTGCTGACCCACGATGGCCTGGCGCTGGGCGAGGACGGCGCCGCATGGCAGCCGGTCGAGCAGCTCGCCAGCCTGCGCGCGATGCCCAATGTCGCGGTGTTCCGCCCCGCCGACGGCAGCGAGATGATGGAATGCTGGCAGCTCGCGCTGCATCGCACCGACGGTCCCAGCCTGATCGCGTTCTCTTCCGCGGTGCCGCCCGGCCTGCGCGAGCAGATGCGCCTGCGCGGCACTTCCGGCACGGTCCCGATCGGCAACGCCTGCGCCCGCGGCGGCTACGTGCTGGTCGAGCCGCCGGACGGGCGCTTGCGCGACGTCACCCTGATCGCGACCGGCCCGGAGGTCACCGTCGCGGTCGCGGCGCGCGACCGGCTGATGCAGCACGGGATCGCGGTCGCCATCGTCTCGCTGCCCTGCTGGGAGCTATTCTCCGCGCAGAGCACGGCTTATCGTGAGGCGATCCTGGGAAAGGCGCTGCGGATCGGCATCGAGGCGGCTTCGGGTTTCGGCTGGGAGCGCTGGCTCGGAGCGGACGGCGTCTTCATCGGCATCGACGATTTCGGCGTGTCGGCGCCGGCGGACGAGCTCTACCGCCGCTACGGCATCACGCCAGAGGCGGTGGCGGAACGGGTACGCCGGCGCCTGCGCCTCAGGCCCTGGCCTTCGGGTCAGCAACACCGATAAGCTTCGAGCCCGGACGCAGGGCTCTCCAACGGCCACGAGAGCGGCCAAGGTCAGGAAGGACCAACGCAATGCCAGTCAAGGTTGCCATCAACGGGTTCGGCCGCATCGGGCGTCTCGTGCTGCGCGGCATCATCGAGAGCGGGCGCACCGACGTGGAACCCGTCGCCATCAACGACCTGGGCAGCGTCTCGGACAACGCCCACCTGCTGCGCTACGACAGCGTGCATGGACGCTTCCCCGGCGAGGTGATCGTCGAGGGCGACAGCATCACCATCCACGCCGGCGGCCGCACCTACGGCCCGATCAAGGTTTCCGCCGAGCGCGACCCGTCCAAGGTGCCTTACCAGGGCGTCGACGTGGCGATGGAGTGCACCGGCCTGTTCACCAAGAAGGAGAGCGCCGCGCAGCTGATCACCGCGGGCGCGCGCAAGGTGCTGGTCTCGGCGCCGGCGGATGGCGTGGACGCCACGATCGTCTACGGCGTCAACCACCAGAGCATCACCAAGGAGATGACCGTCATCTCCAACGCCTCCTGCACCACCAACTGCCTGGCGCCGATGGCCAAGGTGCTGGACGACGCCTACGGCATCGAGCGCGGCTACATGGTCACCATCCACAGCTACACCGGCGACCAGCGCACCGTCGACACGCTGCACAAGGACCTGCACCGCGCGCGTGCCGCCGCCCTGAACATGATCCCGACCAGCACCGGCGCCGCCCGCGCCGTCGGCTTGGTGCTGCCGCAGCTCAAGGGCAAGCTGGACGGCACCGCGATCCGGGTGCCGACCGCCAACGTCTCGCTGGTCTCGCTGGACTTCGTGCCGCGCACCGTCCCCGGCAGCGTCGCAGAGGTCAACAACCTGTTCCGCGATGCCGCGGCCGGCGCGCTCAAGGGCATCGTCGTCTACAGCACCGACCCGCTAGTCAGCAGCGACTTCAACCACGTGATCGCGTCCTGCTCGTTCGACGCCACCCAGACCTCGCTGGTCGACGGCGGCAAGCTGGTGCGGGTGTGCGGCTGGTATGACAACGAGTGGGGTTTCTCGAACCGCATGGCGGACACCGCCGCGGTGTTCGGCAGCCTCTGATGTCGGATCCCGTCCAGGCGAAGGCCGCCGCTTTTCGTACCATCGACGCGCTCGACTTCGCCGGCAAGCGGGTGCTGCTGCGTGCGGACCTCAACGTGCCGCTGCGGGACGGGAAGATCACCGACCTGACCCGCCTTGAGCGCCTGACGCCGACCATACGCGAGCTGGCCGACAAGGGCGCGCGTGTCATCGTGGTCAGCCATTTCGACCGGCCGAAGGGCAAGCGGGTGCCGGAGATGTCGCTGGCGCCGGTGCGCGAGGCGCTGGCCCGCGTGCTCGGCCATCCGGTACAGTTCGCCGACGACTGCCTCGGCCCGCAGGCGGAGGCGGCGGTGGCGGCACTCGAGGACGGCGACGTGCTGGTGCTGGAGAACACCCGCTACCACGCCGGCGAGGAGGCCAACGATCCCGAGATGGCGCGCGGCCTCGCAGCCCTCGCCGACATCTACGTCAACGACGCCTTCTCGGCGGCGCATCGCGCGCACGCCAGCACCGCGGGGGTGGCCCGCCACCTCCCCGCCCATGCCGGACGGCTGATGCAGGCCGAACTGGCCGCCCTCACCCTCGCCCTGGAAGATCCGGAGCGGCCGGTGGGCGCCATCGTCGGTGGCGCCAAGATCTCCACCAAGCTCGACCTGATCGGCAACATTCTGGGCCGCGTCGACGTGCTGATCATCGGCGGCGCGATGGCCAACACCTTCCTCGCCGCCAAGGGGATAGGGGTCGGCCGCTCGCTGCAGGAGCCGCAGATGCACGACACCGCCCGGTCGATCATGGCCCAGGCGGCAGCGCGCGGCTGCGACATCCTGCTGCCGGTCGATGCCGTCACCGCGACCGAGTTCAAGGCCGACGCCGCCACGCGCACCGTGCCGGTGGAGCAGGTGTCCGGGGACGAGATGATCCTCGATTGCGGCCCCGGCACTGTCGCTCTGCTCACCGAGCGTATCGGCACGCTGAAGACCCTGGTCTGGAACGGGCCGATGGGCGCCTTCGAGACGACGCCGTTCGATGCCGGCACCACCGCGCTGGCCCGCGTCGTCGCCGACCTGACGGTGGCCGGCCGGCTGCGCTCGGTCGCCGGCGGCGGCGACACCGTATCCGCCCTGCGCCATGCCGGCGTGCTGGACGAGCTATCCTACGTCTCGACGGCCGGCGGCGCTTTCCTGGAATGGCTGGAGGGCAAGACCCTGCCGGGCATCCAGGCATTGACCGCGCTCGGCGGCATCATCCTGCCGCGCTGAACAGGGATACTTGAGGAAAGACGAGCCGCGTGCTTCCAGGCGGAACTTTATCGCGACGGAGCGGATCACTCCGTCGGCGCCGGTGTCATCTCGAACGGAATTCGTTATGGTTCGGATAGCAACGGTCGAGGAAGCCTTCAGTTGAATCACGGCAGGGTCCGGGCAGAGCTCATTGGTAGGATCTGGCGCGGCGTTGATCCATTCGTCTCGTTTCCGAAGGATCTGTTTGCCATCGACATGCAGGGCTGGAACTCCGTCCATCCTTACCTGATCCAGGAGATCGAGGCCAACCGGCCGTCCATCATCGTCGAGATCGGCGTCTGGAAAGGCGGATCGACGATAACGATGGCCAGGAAGCTCAAGGAGCTTCAACTCGATGCCGTTGTCATCGCGGTCGATACCTGGCTTGGATCCTGGGAGCACTGGGTCCAGGACAACTGGTTCGGATGGCTCTGCATGGATCACGGCCGCCCACAGCTCTACAGCAAGTTCATGGCGAACGTGCTGGCAGCCGGCGTACAGGACTATGTCGTCCCGCTGCCGATCGATTCGATCAACGCCTCGATCATCCTGAGGCAGCTCCGCTTCGAGGCGGACATGCTGCACATCGATGGCGGCCACGACTACCACTCCGTGAACAGCGACCTGACACACTGGTGGAACATATTGCGCGCGGGCGGCACGTTCATCGGAGACGATTATTATCCGGACGGAGTAGCCTGGGCCGACGTCAAGCGCGCGGTGGATGACTTTCTGCGGACGCATCCCTATGCCGACTTTCGACAGTCGGACGGGAAATGCCGGGCAACGAAGCTGTCCACACCCTGATCCGGGCCCTGATCCGGGAGCCGGTGCCGATATCAGGCCGCTGCGGCCTCGAAGGCGACGAACGCGTTACGGCAGAGACGCAGCCATATCTCGGGATCGAAGTCATGCGCGTCACTGAGCGAGATCGCCCCGAGATAACCCTTGAGCAGCCGGTCGCCGATCCATTCGACATCTCCCGGTAGATGACGGTCGTCCGCCTGCGTTACCCAGAGCAGCTTGTTCACCGAGCCCTGCCTGTTCAGTGCGGCATGTAGCGCGATGATCTCGTGCGGATCCTGGGTCACCACCCGCTTGTAGACCATGATCTTCTCGCCATCTTGCAGATCCTCGAGGAACTTGCGTCTCAGGTAGCCGACCTTGATCTCGTTCTCCCGCATGACGTCTTCCGCGCTGGCCTGACCAGGGTATCGGAATGTGTGGTAAGCGATGCCGTAGACATGATCGACGACCCAGTATTCCCCGCCGATGACATGGAGGGCGAACGACCCGGGTTCACCGAACTAGCCGAAGTCATCGTCCAGAAAGCGGATCAGCCGGCGTGGATCGCCCAGTCCCGCGAATCGCAGCAGCCCGACCGGATCCGCGTTGAAGTGGCGCTGCACCAGACCGAACTCGCAGTTGTCGCCGATATTCTCGAACTGCAGCATCAGTTCGGCCGGGTCGAGCATCAGCTCGGGCAGCGCATGACCCTGGGAGAGCTTCAACGTCTCGAGCACGAAGTCCTGCGAGTGGCGGAACGTGATCTCGAATGGCCTGCCCCCGACCAGTTCTGGCGGCAGCCAGAAGGCCAGGTCGGCGCCCTCTCGTTGCCACTTCGGGTCGAGCCGGATCTCGCTGATCACCCGGCCGTTCACGACGATCTCGATCGGCGACTTCTCCTGGCGCACCGCCGGATCGGCCGCCACCGGTATCAGGGTAAGGCAGAGCAGTTGCCTCGACGCTGGCGGAACGGTGCCTGCATGGGCCGTGCTTGATGCGCCGACGGCCCGGCCGATATCGGGCTCGCTCGTGCTCCAGCCGTCCTGCAGGAGCAGCGTCCTGTCGCCGGGGTGGTGATGCAGGTGCGTCCGCAGCTTGTGCGGGGCTCCCAGCATCGCGAGATTATTCTCCGGGGCGGCAGCCTGGACGCTGGACGCAACCTTGTCTTCCGACGCCAGCTTCAGGACATCGGCCAGCAGGAGCGGCTCGATGAGCTGGATGCCGTCGCCCGCCAACCCACCCGGTCCTGCCAGGCCGCGGGTCAGCACGGCGTCACGCAGGCGCGCCCGCTGATCGGGCCGCAGTTCGACCAGCTTGTCGCCCAGTCGCCTGCCATCCAGGCTCACCATCCAGGTCGAAAGCCTGTCCTCGCGCCTGAGGGTCAGCATCGTCATGCAACCCAGTCCGGTATAGGCGAAGGCAGCCGACCAACCCGGGTGAAATCCCTCGAGCGGCGTGCCGTCATAGTGTCTGATCATTACGGCCCGGGTGTCGCCGACGCGCATGTACCAGACGCCGTCGCACTCGAAGACCGGATCGGAAAGCAGATGCTTGTAGGTGAACACCGTTCACGTCATCGCGTGTTCGACGATGTCGAGCATGACGGCGAATACCGGTTCCTCATCGATGTCGAAGTTGAAGAAGCGTGGTTGACCTGGTCCGGGGTTCATCAGGACTGGCGCTCCGGGAAGGTCGTGCACCCACTCCGGATCGGGAATGACCATCCTGGTAGGGGTCTCCATATTTTCCGGCGTATGGTAGATGGGCAGGTCACCGCGATGCAGGATATTGTTCCGGCTCGTCAACGCAATCCCGGGCTTGTTGGCGACCCAGCGGAACTTGGCCAGGCAGGCGCCCCAGATCGCGAAGAAGCAGTCGCTTGCCGCGGACAAGGCCAGGCTGTCACTCATCGGCTGACCGATCGTGTCGTGGATCCGGATGTTGGCAGAGGCCAGCCGTTGACGCACCCGAGCAACCAGTTGTCGCTCGACCTGCGCCGGATGCTCGAGGGCCAAGGACTGGCCGTGGCTCTCGATCATGTCGCCACCAGCGCCGACACGGGTGTTGTGCCCGTCAAGGATGGCGATGGCGCCGGGAAAACGAATGGCGATCCGCGTCAGCAGGCGCACCAGCAACTCAGTCAGGTCGTGATGGGTACGGTTCTCGACGCGCAGCCCGATCATGACCACCGGTACCCGCGACCACGGGTCCGCCTTCATCGTCGCGAGCGCATGGACCTGGTCCGCACAACCACAACTCGACAGTGCGTAGCGCTGGAGCCTGTCGCGGAGCGAGGCGGACACGTAGTGATTGTTGATGCGTACGACGTAGCAGTCCGATCGGTAGCTGTAGAGGATCGCAGCGTCCGCGTCGCGCAGGCCGCGCGTGACCCGGCCCGCCCATTCGGGAAAGAGCGCGTCGACCGGACCATAAAGCTCCAGCCCGGCGGCACCACATGGCGTGATGGTTTCGGGAAGAGGCATCCCTGGGCGGGCGTGCTGCAGGTAATGTTCCAGGCCGGCGAGCTCGTTCCAGAGTTGGTGCGCCATATGCGTCGAGGGCGGAGACCGCATCAGGTTGACCATGCGATTGGCACCACGATGCAGATAGGGAATGATAATGGTCCCATGCATGCAGATCGCATGTATCAGGCAGGGAGAGATGTTGCAGCCCATCGTGCGCGCCACGGATTGGACCTGATCCGGAGCGGGCGCTACGAACAGGTCGAGTTGCGGCAGGTAGAACCCTTCCGGCTTCGAATGCTCACCGGCGGCAACGAGAAAGAAAGTAATCCCATGACGATAGTCGTGGAAGCGATAAGCGATCGCCATGTCCGAGAAGCATATGCTGCCCTGCACCGGTACTGGCGCACCATCGACCGGGCTGGGCCAGTGCAATATGCCGGAAGCGTCCCGGGTGAGTTCCAGTTGGAAGTCGAGCGCCAGGTCCTGTTCGATGCGCCTGGGATGGATCGGGATCGGACGTCCGTCCTGGGACGACGTGACGGTGATGACTTCCGGCAGGTCCTGCGCTGCGACCGTCAACGGGTCGGCGACGAGCTCCTGCTGCACGATGATCGCGAGCGGAAACGTGATAGCCGGGTCGAGACGCAGGAACGCCTCGGCCGCGGGCGACATCACCGGTCGCGCATCATGCAGCAGCGAGCGGAACAGCGGACCCAGTATATGCAGGACCTGCTTGCGGAAGCGCGAGGCGTCTGCCGGCAACATCTGCTGGATGCAATCGCCCAGGCAGCGCGCTTCGGCGTTCAGGATCCGTACCCCGGACATCTTGTCGGAATGAAGCTGGAGGATCGGATAGGAGGCGAAGCCGTTATACAGGGTGTCCGCGCGCCAGCCTTCCGAGAAGGCGTGGACGAGGGCGCCGGTGCGCTCGCGCAACGGCGTATACGCTCCCCTGACCGGGATCTGCCAGCAACCGTCGGCAAATATTGCAGCATCCTGTATCAGGATGGGATCGATGATCATGATCGATGACGCCCGTTCCGGTTCAACTGTGCCCCGCTGATAGAGACCTTCCAGCGTCCGGTTGTATCCTGGATGACTATGTCATCAAGCCATACGTCGTCACGCCCAACTTGTCACTGCATCGAAATCTTCTGCCTGCAGTTCCTGTCGCCCATGCGAGCCTCGCTGCCTCGGCGTCGTGTCGCCCCCTTTGCCGGTGGATATTAACCGGTTGTTTAGCCTGGGTCGCCAGAATGCCGCCATGAGTTCGAGCAATATCCTGGGGGCCCTTGGCGTGCTCGTACGCCCGCAACCGGCCAAGCCGCTCGGCTCGCTGCCGGCGGCTTCCAAGGCCGCGCCCGTGACGATTCCCCAGACAGTGTTGCCGCCGCGGCCGGATCCGACGTCGCGCCGCGGAGCGTTGCTGGACATATCCGCCTGAACGATCTGCCCCTGAGAGATCTGCCTCGGCGTCATCACCTTCGGTGACAGTTCATGACAAACGACCGATTTCATTTGAAACACGGCAGTAGTTTGTTCAACATTGACTAGATGTCGCGCTTCTCCCGCATCGTGCCGGATGGTGAGAATCGAGAGAGGGTATTCTGTCTCGACTGCGGACACGTGTTCTACGAGAACCCCAAGATCGTCGTCGGCGCCGTGGTGGTGCATGGGGAGCGGATCCTACTGTGCCGTCGTGCCATCGAGCCGCGCCGCGGCTTCTGGACCCTGCCCGCCGGCTATCTCGAGCTGGACGAGACGCCTGCGGAAGGTGCCGCGCGCGAGGTGCTCGAAGAGGCCGGCGCCATCATCGCCATCGACGGCATCCTGGCCGTCTACAGCATCAGCCGCATCGGCCAGGTGCAGATCATCTACCGGGCGCGCTTCGCGGAGCCGTCGAACCCGGCCATCGCCGTCGGCGCGGAGAGCCTCGAGGTCGGGTTGTTCGCCATAGGCGACATCCCGTGGGACGACATCGCCTTCCCGACGGTGCATTGGGCCATCGATGCCTATCGGCGGGTGGGCGACGGTGTCCTGCTGGCGCCGGATACCAATCCACAGCACGATCCACGTGGCCAGGCCTTGCCGCCGGGCATGAAGCCGTAGCAGGAACGTCGGTCCTACCCGATGACAACGAGGACGTCCGAATGACCCGATCCAGCTCGGGCTACCTGATCGCCCTGATGGTCGCGGGTGCGATCCTGCCCGTATCGGCACTGGCGTCCCCGCTGTCCGACCCGGGGTTCGGCGTACGCACCGTGCCCGCGATCCCGCTCGATGCGGCCGTCATGAATGGTGGTCTGGTGGTGATGCGGGCGCATGCGGAAACCCTGAGCCCGGCGCCGCTGCCGGACCGCGATCGCAACGCGCCTGAAGCGAGTGCGGATACGCTCTCCGCCCAGAGTGACCCCACGCTCACGCCCGGGTTCATCAGTCCGAGCGCACGCTTCGCCGGCGACGGCTACGCATCCGGCTCCTCGATGGAGAACGACCATAGTCACCGCCACTCGACCGGCGGCCTCATGAGCCTGTCCATCCCGATGCCGTAGGCGGCTAACGCGCCAGCCGCACCGTGTCGCCGACCAGGCCGCGTGCGAAGTCCGCCGCGAGGAAGGGTCGCAGGTCCTCCGCCTTCTCGCCGACGCCGACCGCGTGCACGGGAAGTCCGAATGCTTCCGCCAGCGCCACCACGATGCCGCCGCGTGCGCTGCCGTCCAGCTTGGTCACCACCAGGCCGGTGACGTTCACCATCTCCTTGAAGACACGCACCTGCTCGATGGCGTTCTGGCCTGTGGTCGCATCCAGCACCAGAAGGACGGAGTGCGGCGCGGTGTCGTCGAACTTGCGCAGCACGCGGATGATCTTGGCGAGCTCCGCCATCAGTGCGCCCTTGTTGTGCAGGCGTCCTGCGGTGTCGATCAACAGCAGGTCGGCGCCCTGCTCGCGCGACCTCACGAACGCGTCGTAGGCCAGGCCGGCCGCGTCCGCGTTGGGTGGCCCGGAGATCACCGGCGCGCCGACCCGCTCGCCCCAGATCTGCAGCTGCTCGACGGCGGCGGCGCGGAAGGTGTCGCCCGCGACCAGCACCGGGCGCAGTCCCTCGAGCCGATACTGCAGCGCCATCTTGCCGATGGTGGTGGTCTTGCCGGTGCCGTTCACCCCCACCACCAGCACGACATGCGGCTTCAGCGATGGATCCGGCAGGAACGGGATCGCCACCGGCTCCAGCACGCGCGCGATCTCGGCGCAGAGCGCCTCGCGCACCTCTTCGTCGGTGACCTCCTTGCCGAAGCGCGATCGGCGGAACTCGTCGATCACGCGTCCCGCCACCGCCGGGCCGAGGTCGGCCGCGATCAGCAGCTCCTCCAGCTCCTCGAGCGCCTCGTCGTCCAGGCGCCGCCGGGTGAACACCGCAGTGATGTTGCCGCCCAGCTTCTGCGTGCTGCGCGACAGCCCCACCTTGAGGCGACTGAAGAAACCGAGCGCCATCTAGATCCTCTCCGCCAGCAGTCCGGCCGCATCCGACCCGCGCACGATCGCCCGCACGACCTGCCCTGGCTCGCCCAGAGTATCCGGGACCGTGCCGGACAAGGCGCGCACCGGTGCGAAATGTTCCGAGTGCCCGCGGCCGTCGGCCTCGAGCAGCGCGCTGATCTCGCGCCCGACCAGGCTCGCATGGAACGCCGCCGCAGCCGCCTGCCCGGCCTCGCGCAGGCGCCTGGCACGCTCGCGCCGCACCACGACCGGCAGCGCCGGCATCCGGGCGGCGGGGGTGCCGGGACGTTCGCTGTATGGGAACACGTGCAAATAAGGCAAGGCGTGGTCGCGCACGAATGCCAGCGTCTCCTCGAACAGCGCCTCGGTCTCGGTCGGGAAGCCCGCGATCAGGTCGGCGCCGATGGCGATGTCCGGACGCAGCCGGCGCGCCCGCCCGATCGCCGCCGCCGCGTCCGAGGCCAGGTGACGGCGCTTCATCCGCTTGAGGATCAGGTCGGAGCCGGCCTGCAGCGAGAGATGCAGGTGCGGCATCAGGCGCGGCTCGCGCTCCATCAGCCGCCACAGGTCGTCGTCGAGGGAGGCGGGGTCGAGCGAGGACAGCCGCAGCCGCTCCAGCTCCGGGACCAGCGCCAGCAGGCGGCGCGCGAGCTGGCCCAGCGCCGGCCGGCCCGGCAGGTCGCCGCCGTAGGAGGTGATGTCGACGCCGGTGAGCACCACCTCGCGAAAACCCGCGTGCACGAGGGCGCGCACCTGGTCGACCACGGCGCCGACCGACACCGACCGGCTCGGTCCGCGGCCGAACGGGATGATGCAGAAGGTGCAACGATGGTCGCAGCCCTGCTGCACCTGCACGAAGGCGCGGGCGCGTCCGGCGAACTCGGTCACCAGGTGCGCCGCCGTCTCGCGCGCCTGCATGATGTCGGAGACCGCGTTGCCGGAACCGAGTGCCGCTTCGGACCAGCTCGCGAGGCTGAGCTTCTCCTGGTTGCCAATCACCCGCGAGACCCCCGGCAAGGCGCTCCAGCCGGCGGGATCGATCTGTGCCGCGCAGCCGGTGACCACGATGCGCGCCTCGGGCTGCTCGCGGTGGGCGCGCCGGATCGCCTGGCGTGCCTGCTTCTCGGCCTCCGCGGTGACCGCGCAGGTGTTGACGATCACCAGTTCGCCGCCACCCGACGACGCGCTCGCGTGGCCGCGCATCACCTCGCTCTCGTAGCTGTTCAGCCGGCAGCCGAAGGTGAGGATGCGCGGATAGCTCACGGCACGGTCCGCGTCCGGCCGGTGAACACGGTGGCGGTGGGGCCGGCGAGCAGCACGTGTCCGTCCTCGCGCCAGCGGACATGCAGCAGGCCGCCCGGCATCTCGACGTCGCAGTCGCGCCCGGTCAGGCCGCGCCGGTGCGCGTTCACCACGGCGGCACAGGCGCCGGAGCCGCAGGCCAGGGTCAGGCCCGCGCCGCGTTCCCACACCACCAGCCGGATGCGCGCGGGCGAGCGGACCTGCACGAAGCCGATGTTGACCTGCTGGGGGAACAGCGCGTGCCGCTCCAGCGCCATGCCCTCGCGCGCCGCATCGACCCCGTCCAGGTCGTCCACGAACAAGGTCGCGTGCGGGTTGCCCATCGAGCAGGCCGCCGGATCGCCGGCGATGCCGAGATGCAGGGTGTCGGTCTCGCGCGCGAGCGGGATGTCGCGCCAGTCCAGCCGCGCCGGCCCCATGTCGATCCGGACCTGACCGCCGCCCAGGATCTCCGCCGGCAGTGGTCCGGCGGTGCCCTGGAGCCGCACGAGGTCGCGACCGGTCTCGGCCGCGATCAGGGCGGCGGCGCAGCGCGTGCCATTGCCGCAGGCGTCGGACTCGCTGCCGTCGTTGTTGTAGAAGCGCACGAAAGCTTCGGCCCCCGGCTCCCGCGCCGGTTGCAGCAGGATCAACTGGTCGCAGCCGACGCCGAGCCGCCGGTCGGCGAGAGCCGCGATCTGCGCGCGGGTCAGTCCGAGCGGGCGGACACGCTCGTCCAGCACGACGAAGTCGTTCCCGGCCCCCTGCATCTTGGTGAAGTCGACGTACATGCGGGATCTTATAAGCCGAGGCTGAGAGGAACGCGAAGATGCCCCCGCGTCACGGCAGCGTAACGCCTCGAGGCGGTCGAACCTGAGCGCAGATCAGGGATCAGAGGTCCCGATCATTGATACGCAGCCCTCCGACGCCGGAGAAGTCGGCGGGGTCAGCGCCAGATCCCGCGCGTCGGCGCGACCGGCGATCAGGACATCGTAGGGTCCGATCGACGTTCCGGCCTCGCCAGCATCGCCTGGACATCGCCTGCGTGCCGGGCATCCGGCTTCAACTGATCACACCAGATCAGGGTGACGGCCCATTCGTGAACATGCCTCGGGACGTGACCGAGCATGTTCCGGCAGGGTTCAAGCTCGTCTCCAGGCCGTTCGGCTTGATCGACCGGCCGACCGCCCGCGTCGTGGACGGACACGTCCTGGCCAGCACCCGTCATTGGACTGCAGGCGATGGGCACATGGACCTCAGCGGATCCGGATCGGTGCGGATCGATCAATCCCCGCGTATCAGCGTCCCCGGTCCCGCGTCGGTGAACAGCTCCAGCAGGCAGGCATGCGGCACGCGGCCGTCCAGGATCACCGCCGCCTTGGCGCCCATGCGCACCGCCTCCAGGCAGGTCTCGACCTTCGGGATCATGCCGCCGGAGATCATGCCGCTGGCGATGCCGGCCCGGGCCTGCTCGGGACTGAGTTCCTCGATCAGCCGCTTGTTCTCGTCGAGCACGCCCGGCACGTCGGTCAGCATCAGCAGCCGCGTGGCACCCAAGGCACCCGCGATGGCGCCGGCCGCGGTGTCGGCGTTGATGTTGAAGGTCTCGCCCGCCGGCCCGACGCCGACCGGGGCGATCACCGGGATCAGGCCCGAACCGGACAGCGCGTAGAGCAGCCTGGTGTCGATGCGGTCGGGCTGGCCGACGAAACCCAGGTCGAGCGCGCGCTCGATGTGGCTGTGCGGGTCGCGCACGGTGCGCTGCAGCTTGCTCGCCTGGATCAGCCCGCCATCCTTGCCGGAGATGCCGACCGCCAGCGCACCAGCGCGGTTGATCAGGTTCGCCACATGCTTGTTGACCGAGCCGGACAGGACCATCTCGATGATCTCGACCATGGCCGCGTCGGTGACGCGCAGCCCGTCGACGAAGCTGGACTTGATCGCCAGCCGCTCCAGCATGGTGTTGATCTGCGGGCCGCCGCCATGCACCACCACCGGGTTCACGCCGACCAGCTTGAGCAGCGCGATGTCGTGGCCGAACGCCTCCGACAGTTCCGCGTCGCCCATCGCGTGACCGCCGTACTTCACCACGATGGTGTCGCCGGCATAGCGGCGCAGGTAGGGCAGCGCCTTGGCAAGGGTGGCGGCCTGTTCGCGCGCCGCCTTGAGCGCTTCCTCGCCGAGCTTCATGGTCGGGTTCCCGTCATCCTGCGATCTCGGCATGGGCCGGAAGCGCCAGCTCGGCGAGGCCAGCCCGGAGTTCGGGGATGCCGGCGCCGGTCTCGCTGCTGGTCGCGACGACTTCCGGGTGCGCCGCGGGATGGGCACGGACCAGGGCGGCGACTTCCGCAATCTTGGCGGCAAGCGCATTCGGCCTGACGGCGTCGGACTTGGTCAGCACCAGCTGGAAGATCACTGCGGCCCGGTCGAGCAGCTTCATGACCTCGAGGTCGTTCGCCTTCAGCTCGATGCGCGCATCCAGCAGCAGCACCACCCGCCGCAGCGTCGGACGGCCACGCAGGAAGTCGAACATCAGCCCCTGCCAGTCCTCCTTCACGGCGCGTGCGGCCTGGGCGTAGCCGTAGCCGGGCATGTCGACCAGGGTGAGCCGGTCGCCGAGGTTGAAGAAGTTGAGCTGCTTGGTGCGGCCGGGCTGCGACGAGGCGCGTGCCAGCGCGCGCCGGCCGGTGAGCGCGTTGACGAGGGTCGACTTGCCCACGTTGGAGCGCCCGGCGAAGGCGATCTCGGGACGGTCCGGCTCCGGCAGCTGGTCGAGCCGCTGGGCGGCGTAGAAGAACTGGCACTCGGCGGCGAACAGCAGCCGGCCGGCCTCGACCGCGGCGGCCTGCTCCTCGGCGCGTCGTGGCGTCGTGGTGAAGGTCTCGCTCAGCTGCGCGCCGGACGCACCGCCCGTCCGCCTCCGAGCCGGGTGCTGCGCATGATCAGCCACTGCTGCGCGACGGTGAGGGTGTTGTTCCAGCAATAATAGATCACCAGTCCGGCCGGCTGCCGCGCCAGCACGAAGGTGAAGATCAGCGGCATGATCTGGAACAGCCTGGCCTGGGTCGGGTCGGGCGGCGGCGGGTTCATGCGCTGCTGCATGAACATCGTGACGCCGAGCACGAGCGGCCAGATGCCCAGGTGCAGCATCGGGCTGATCAGGGTGGGGTCCACCGGGATCGCGCCGAACAGGTTGAACAGGTTGGTCGGGTCCGGCGCCGAGAGGTCGCGTATCCAGCCGAAGAACGGCGCGTGGCGCATCTCGATAGTGACGTAGAGGTCCTTGTAGAGGCACCAGAACACCGGGATCTGCACCAGCATGGGCAGGCAGCCGCTGGCCGGATTGACGCCCTCGGTCTTGTAGAGCGCCATCATCTCCTGGTTCATCTTCGCCGGATCGTCCTTGAAGCGCTCCCGCACCGCCGTCATCTTCGGCGACAGCAGCTTCATCTTGCTCATCGAGCGGAACGACTTGGTCGCCAGCGGGAAGAACAGCGTCTTGACGATCAGGGTGAAGGCGAGCAGCGCCAGGCCGAAATTGCCGAGGCGGGTGTTGAGCCAGTCCAGCACGTAGAAGATCGGCTTGGTGAGGAACGCGAACCAGCCGAAATCGACCGCCTTCCAGAAATCCGTCGCGTGCAGGCCCTGCTCGTAGCCTTCGAGCAGATGCACCTCCTTGGCGCCGGCGAACACATGGCTGATGCTGGACGCGGTGGCCCCCGCCGCGACCACCACCGGGCTCGCGGCGATGAAGTCGATCTGGTAGGTCCCGGCGGCGCCATTCGGCACGTAGCGGTAGCTGCCGGTCTGAGCGACCTGCGTCGGCGGGATGATCGCGGTCAGCCAGTACTTGTCCGTGATCCCGGCCCACCCGGCCTGCGTGCCCGCGGGCTGCTGCGCGCTCCAGCCGATGCCCGCGGCACCCCCGGCACCGGAGACCGAGTTGCTCTGCACGTTCTTGTAGGACATCTCCTCGAGGCGGCCGCCGATGACCGCGATCGGGCCCTCGTGCACCAGGTAGCCGCCGGTCACCAGCGGCGTGTAGGCGCGGCTGACGCGCGACCACGGATACAGCGAGACCGGCTTGCCGGTGGCGTTGCGCACCCGCTGCTCGACGCTGAACATGAAGTCGCGATCGACCGAGAACACCAGCTGGAAGGTGAGGCCGGCGCCGTTGTCCCACGACAGCGTCACCGGCTCGTTCGAGGTCAGGCTCTTCTGGTCGGCGCTCCAGCGTGTCTGGCCGTTCGGCAGCTTCACGTCGCTGTCGGGTGCAGCACTCCAGCCGAGCTGCACCAGGTTGGGCTGCGGGTCGCGTCCAGGCTCCAGCACCCGCACCTGCGGCGAGCTCGGCTGCACCGTCTCGCGGTAGTCGCGCAGCACCAGGTCATCCAGCTTGGCGCCGGTCAGCTCGATGCTGCCCCGGACGCGTGGCGCCTCGATCGGCAAGCGGGCATCGGCCGCTCGATCCAGCGGCGCCGGCACCGCGACCGGCTGCGTGCCCGCGGTGGCGGGGTCGATCAGCGGCCGGGGCGCATCCGCCGCGGGCGTCGCCTGGGTGGTCTGGGCTGCCTGCTGGTGCAGGGCCTGACGGTTCTGCTTGGGCATCAGCAGCTCGAAGCCGAGCAGGATCGCGACCGAGAGTGCGACCGCGAGGATCAGGCGGTTATTGTCCATCAGGGCGCAACCGGGGTCTGGAGGTTGACGATGGTGGCAGGTGGCACCGGATCATGGCCACCCTCGCACCACGGGTTGCAGCGCAGGACGCGTCGGGCGGCGAGCCCGGAGCCGCGCCACGCGCCGTGCCCGTGCAGGGCGTCGAGCGCGTAGTCGCTGCAGGACGGGGTGAACCGGCAGTTCGGTCCCAGCACCGGCCGCAGCGCCGCCTGGTAGAGCCGCACCATCGAGCAAAGCACGGACACCGCCGCCGGGCGCATCAGCGGACGCTCCCCGGCTGCGGAACGACCATGTTCCGAATGCCGGCCTGGTGGGCCCCGGCCTTTTGCGCTCCGGTCTTGCGGATCGCGCGCCCGATATCGTCGATCAGGGCGCGGAAATCGCGCTTGCGGGTGCCTTCGCGGCCGACCAGCACGAGGTCCACCCCGCGCAGGGGCTCGTTGCGAGCCGCCTGGTCGCGCAGCACCAGCCGCGCGGCCTCCTTGAGCCGACGCCGGGTCCGATTGCGCACGACCGCGTTGCCGACCTTCCTGGTGACGGTGAAGCCGAGCCGGGCTGGGTCGTCGTCCTCGCGCGCGAACGCCTGCAGCACGAGGCCGGGCATCGGCGCCTTGCGGCCCTTCGCCGCGACGCGCAGGAACTCGGCGCGCCGCTTCAGTCGAATTACGGGGGATGCCATCGGCTCACCCGGGCAAGACTGCACGAGCAGCCGGCCGCGCGCGCGACCGGCCGGCCATCAGGCGGAGAGGCGCTTGCGGCCCTTGGCACGACGATTGGCCAGCACGCGGCGGCCGCCGACGGTTTCCATACGCGCGCGGAAGCCATGACGGCGCTTGCGGACCAGCTTTGACGGTTGATAGGTGCGCTTCACGACGACACTCTCCTGGGCAACAATATCGGACCAGACATGACCGGCACGATCACGCTCCACCTCGCCAGTGGGAAAATGCTCTATCGGAGAGCTGGCGTCGCGACGCGATTCCAGCCGGCTCATGCAGATCGTGTGCCGACCGCTTCAGAGCGGCGGCTTATAGTCGGCCAATACCCCTCGCGTCAACTCGTCAGGGCACCGATGATGGCGTCCATCGCCCGCACATAATCGAGCGTCAGGAGACGGCGACCCCATGGCACGCAGCGCAGAAGACCAGATCCTGTTCGAAGCCTTGTCCCGGCGCGCGGAGCGGGCTGAGGCGCAACTCCTCGATCAGGAGCAGTCGATGTCGCGCCTGCGGCACGACCTGCGCGGCATCCTCTCCCCTGCCCTGCTGCTGGCCGACCGCCTCTCGATGAGCGGCGACCCGCTGGTCAGGCGGACCGCCGAGGCGATGATCAGCACCGTCGAGCGTGCCGAACAAGCGCTGGCGAGGAAAGGCTGAGGCGGCCCCGGCTGCCTGCATGGCAGCGGAAACCGCCTGCGCCGGCCGCGGGTGCGTCAGTTCGCGCGTTCGATCAGCTCGATCTTGTAGCCGTCGGGGTCCTCGACGAAGGCGATGACGGTGGTGCCGTGCTGCACCGGACCGGCCTCGCGCGTCACCTTGCCGCCACCGCTGCGCACCTCCTCGCAGGCGGCGGCCACGTCGGGCACGCCGACCGCGAAGTGGCCGAACCCGCTGCCGACCTCGTAGCCGTCGTCCTGGCCCCAGTTGTAGGTCAGCTCGATCTCGGCCTGGCCGTGCGCGTTGTCGTCGTAGCCGACGAAGACCAGGGTGTACTTGCCGCCCGGCACCTCGCTGCGGCGGAGCTCGCGCATGCCGAGCAGCTTGTAGAAGGCCAGGCTCCGATCCAGATTTCTCACACGCACCATGGTGTGCAGGTAGCTCGTGCTCATCGTTCGTCTCCGTTCTTGGGTTCGATCCCGATCAGGAACAGGCCAGACCGGTCCGCGGTTGCAATACATGCCGCGCGATCCGTCAACAGCGTGCCGCCGGCCTCGATTGCCACGCCGCGCAGTCCGGCCGCGGCGGCGCCCTCCAGCGTGCGGGGGCCGATCGTCGGCAGGTCCGCGCGCCGCTCCTGGCCCGGCTTGACCAGCTTGACCAGGACCCCGCCCAGGCCCGGCTGACGCAGCGAGGCGGCCCGCTCCAGCATCCGGTCGGTGCCCTCCAGGGCCTCCACGGCGAGCACGAGGCCGTCCTGCACCACGCAGCCCTGGCCAATATCCAGCACGCCAAGGGCGCGAACCACCGCGATCCCCCGCTCGATGTCGGAACGCGCCTGCGCGTCCGGCGCGATGCCGCCGATGGTGCCGGCTGCCGCGACGGCGCCGGCCAGGAACTCATGCGCGCCACGCACCGCGAAGCCCTCCTCGCCGAGCACCCGCACTAATGCGGCGAGCAGCCCGTCATCGCCGCCGAACAGGCCGCGGCCGATCCGCGCCAGGATCCGCGCGCCTTCCGCGTCCGGACGCAGGTCCCGCAGCGAAGGCCGGCGCACCGGTCCGATCAGCACCAGCTCGTGGCAGTCATGCCGGCGCAACGCGGCCAGGATCTGTCCCGCCGCGGCGAGCCGGATCACCTCGTGCGGGTGTGGCGACACGACATCGGCCTCGGCGAAGTCCTGGAAGGCCACGATGAACACCGTGCGTCCGGCACGCAGGGCGGCCTCGGCGACCTGCCCCGGCAACGGACCGCCGCCGGCGAGGATACCCAGGGTCCGCATCATCGCACCAGCGGGGGCACCAGCGGGGGCACCAGCGGGGGCACCAGCAGGGGCATCAGCCGGCGCGTGACATCGGCGAAGCCGCGGTTACGCGTCGCCGCTCTCCTCGGCGCCGCCGCGAGGCGCCGGCCGCACCAGCCCGCGCCGGCTGGGCGCATCGATGAATGCCACGATCTCGGCGACACGTGGATCGTCGGCGAATGCCTCCCTCACCTGGGCGAGCCGCTGCTCGAACACGCCGGTACCGCCCCGCGCCCCCGGATAGAGCATCTGGAAGGCGCGACGCAGGCGATGCATCTCCGCGGCAGGCAGGCCGCTGCGCTTCAGCCAGACCCAGTGCAGCCCGACCAGGCGGGCACGGTTGCCCATGACGCTGCCGTACGGGATCACGTCGGCCTCGACGCCGCACACCCCGCCGACCATCGCCGCGCGCCCGATGCGGACGAACTGATGCAGCGCCGCCGCACCCATGATGCGGGCATCGTCACCGATCACCACGTGGCCGCCCATGACCACGTTGTTGACGATGATGACGTTGTTGCCGATCTGGCAGTCGTGCGCCACGTGGGCGTTGGCCATCACCAGGCAGTCGTCGCCGACCCGGGTGACGCCGCTGCCGGTGACGGTGCCGCGATGGATCGTCACGTTCTCGCGCACCACGGTGCGCGCGCCGATCTCGCAGCGGGTCGGCTCGCCGCGGTATTTCAGGTCCTGCGGCGCGAGCCCGACCGTGCAGAACGGGTAGAGCTGGGCACCGCCGCCGATCCTGGTCTGTCCGTCCACCACGACGTGCGACATCAGCCGGGCGCCGTCGCCGATCGTGACCCCCGCGCCGACGCTGCACCAGGGTCCGATCCGCACGCCCGCGCCGATCACGGCGCCGGGTGCGACGATGGCGGCCGGATGGATCTCGTTGTGCATCGCGGGCGACATCCTCCGCAGGTTGGATCGTGGGTTGACCGAATCGCGCCGGCATGGCCACGCGCCAAGACACCGAATATTTCGGCCGGTAACGAAGCGGGCAGCAGCATCCGGCGCCGGCATGATCGGCCCGGCGCAGGGGCGGCCCGACGCCGGGGCGGCAGGCGTGGCCTCAGCGCATGATCATCGCGCTGAAGGTCGCCTCCGCCACCGATACGCCCTCGACGCGGGCGACGCCCCGGAACTTCCAGACGTTGCCCCGGTTGCGCTCCTTCTCGACGCGGACGCGCAACTGGTCGCCCGGCCCCACCGGACGGCGGAACTTGGCGTTCTCGATGGTCATGAAATAGACCAGCTTGCCCTCGAAGGCCTTTCCCAGCGTCAGCACGACCAGGGCGGCGGCGGTCTGCGCCATCGCCTCGATGATCAGTACGCCCGGCATGACCGGGGCGGATGGAAAATGGCCCTGGAAGTGCGGCTCGTTGGCGGTGACGTTCTTGATGCCGGTCGCCGAATGGTTCAGCACGATGTCGATCATGCGATCGATCATCAGGAAGGGGTAGCGATGCGGGATCGCCTCCATGATCCGCATCACGTCGATCTGCTCGATGCGCTCGCCGGCATCGGCCGCGAGCCTCAGTTCGGCGGCATCGCCGTGACCGAAGCTGGCGCGCGTCGGGGTCTCGGCCTCCATGTCTCCGGCATGGCCGATGCTCCCACCCGGATGGGCGTCAGCCACGTTCTTCTGTGTCATTCCGGCCATCGACGCCCAACCTAGCTTCCTGCCGCGTGCCCGCGACCACGACCCGTGCTTCCGCAATCCACCCGACATCCGGAGACGTTAACCACTCTGGTCCCCTTCCCGTTCCCTGCCGGCCGCGGACGGGCGCCGGGAGAGACGCTTCAGCGTCGCGACGTTGCGGAAGAACTCGCGAAACGGCATGGCCGGGCTGCCGATGACATCGGCGCCCGCTTCAACGTCGGACATCACCCCGGCCTGCGCGCCGATCCGCGCCTTGTCGCCGATCCGGATGTGGCCGACAAATCCGGCCTGGGCCGCGACCGTCACGAAATCACCGAGTTCGGTCGATCCCGAAATGCCCGCCTGCGACACCACGATACAGCAGCGGCCGAGGCGCACGTTGTGCCCGATCTGCACGAGATTGTCGAGCCGGGAGCCGGCGCCGATGACGGTGTCATGACCGGATCCACGATCGACCGCGCTGTTGGCGCCGACCTCGACATCGTCCTCGATCACCACCCGGCCGAGTTGCGGCACGCTGACGAAGCCGGTGTCGGCCACCGCGAAGCCGAAGCCGTCCTGCCCGATCCTCGCCCCTGGATACAGCGTCACGCGGTCGCCGATCAGGGCGTGGCTGACGCTGACATGCGTGCCGATCCGGCAATTCCCGCCGATCACCACGCCGGCGCCGATCACCGCGTGCGGGCCGATCATCGTCCCGGGCCCGACGCGGGCGCCTCGTCCGATCACCGCGAACGGCCCGACCTCCACGGTCGGATCGACCATCGCCTCCGGCTCGATGCAGGCGGTCGCGTGGATGCCGGCGACGCTTGACGGCAACGGGTGGAACAGCGTGGCGATACGCGCCCAGGCGAGGTAGGGCTGCGATGTCACCAGTGCCGCGCTGCCAACAGGCACGCTGCCCGCGAAGGCCGGCGCGACGATGACCGCGCCCGCCCGGGTATGCGCCAGCACACCGAGATAGCGCCGGTTGTCCAGGAAGCTGATCTCGTGCGCCGCCGCCGCCTGCAACGGCGCCACCCCGCGCAACGCGCCGGTCTGGCGGCCGTCGGCCGGCGGCACCAGACGCGCCCCGACCAGCTCGGCCAGGCGTGCGGCGGAACTGGGCTCGCTTCGCGTGAAGAAACGCGGATCGCCGGTGTTGCTCACCAGAAGCCTTCCCCTGGAGCATGATCGATCCGACTATGCATGGTGGGACCGGGCACGGCGTGACCGGTCACGGCGTGACCGGGAACACAGCGGCATCGGCCCGGCCGGAGCCGCCCGGCGATACCGCCCGTGGGTGCCGGTCGCCGCATCCCGGGCATGACGAGCTTCGGTCACGCCCCTGCGCTATTTCTTTGCCGGCGCCGCGGATGCCGGCGCGGGCGCGGGCGTGACGGCGGCCACCGGCGCCACCGGCTGCGGACCCGGATTGGCGGTGGTCGGGAAGCTGCCGGACTTGGCGAGCTGCTCCGGATCGACGCCGTCGCCGGGAATGAACACCGAGCTGAGGCTCGAGTTGAGCTGGTTGGCCACCTGCAGCGTGATGTCGAACTCGTTGACGTTCAGCGCCACCTGCTCGCGATGCAGCACCAGGTTCATCCCGCGCGCCGCCGCGACCTGGCGGATCACCTGGACCAGCTCTCGCTCGACCTGCCCGAGGGCCACCTGTGCCGCCTCCTGCAGGATACGATTGCGGTTGCGGAAGTCGCGCTGCGCCTGCTGCACGCGCTGCTGCAGCGCGTGCTGGCGCGTCTGCAGCTGGTCCGGGCTGCCCTTGGCGCTCTGGATCTGCTGCTGCAGGTCGCGCCAGGCGAGCTGCTCCCTCTGGGCATCCTGGTTGAGCTTGTCGCGACGCGCGCCGAGGCTCTTCTCGACCTGCTGGGCCGCGGTCGACTGGCGCATCACGTCGGGCACACTCAGCACGCCGATGACCGCCGCCGGCGGCGCGATGCCCTTGGGCATCTCGGACAGTACCGGTATCGGGGGCAGCGGCAATACCGGGGGCGTCTGCGGCGCCTGCGGCTGCTGCGCCAGATCGTCGCCCTGTCCGGCGGCGCTGTCGAGGGCGGCGGGGGCGGAAGGCATGGCACGGCGGCGACTGGCGCCCGAAGCGCCGGCGCTGGCCGGCGTCTGGCTCTTCGGCACGAACCAGCCGGAGCCCTGCGAGCCCGCATTCTGGGCTTGCGCGGCGGGCGGGACGAGAAGCGAGAGACTGGCGGCGGCAAGTGCCGGGACGCCGATGGAACGGAACATCATCACCTCAGAAATTCGAGCCGAAGCCGAAGCGGAAGACCTGCGTCTGGTCGTAATGCTGCTTGATGACCGGGATGCCGATATCGACGTTGATCAGGCCGAACGGGCTCTTCCACGATACGCCGACACCGGCGGCCACACGCGGCGTCAGGTTGTTGCCGGCGATGCCCTGGCCCGCGGCATTCGCACCCGTGAAGGAGGTTCTGATCACGCGGACGCCGGATAGCCCGCCGACGTCGACGAACGTGCGCCCCGACAGCCCGAGGTCGGGCCCGAGCGGCAGCGGGAAGTTGAGCGTGGTGGACTGCGTATAGATGAAGCGGCCGCCGAGGGCGTCGCTGGCCGGGAGCCGAGGGGTATCCCTGGAATGCGGACCCACGCCGCCGTCGAGGAAGCCGCGCAGGTTGTCACCGCCGAGATAGAAGTTGTCGACGATGTCCTGACGCCCGCCGCCGAAGTCGGTGATGTAGCCGGTGCCGGCGGTCAGCGCGATCGTCCAGTCGTGGTTGTTGGTGAAGCGGTCGAGCGGGATGTAGTACGCGGTATCCAGCTTGCCGCGCGCGTACTTCTCGTTGCCGCCCAGTCCGGCGACGTCGCCGCCGACGCGCACGATGAAGCCGGTATGCGGCTGCAGGCGGCTGTCGCGCCGGTCATAGGCCAGCGTGGTGCCCACCTGCGAGAGCAGCGAGCGCCCGGCCTCGTCCTGGACATACAGACTGGCCGTCGAATTGATGTTGCTGACGTTGCGGTCGATCAGCGAGTAGTTCCACGACTGCGACAGGAAGCGGTTATAGGCGTAGCCGATACGCGCGGTGCCGCCTATGCGGGTCTCGTAGTAGTTCGAGATGTTCAGGTTGTTGGTCTGGATGTCGAACACGTCGATGCCGGCGACCAGGTTGCGCCCGAGGAAATACGGGTCGGTCAGCGAGAAGTCGACCTGGTTCTCGAACTGCGCGATCGTGCCCTGCAGGCTGGCGTCGATGCCGCTGCCGACCAGGTTCTTCTGCCGCAGGCCGGCATTGCCGAGGATGCCGGCATCGGTCGAGTAGCCGCCGCCCAGGGTGAGTTCGCCGGTCGGCTTCTCCACCAGCCCAGTATTCACCACCACCTTGTCCGGCGCCGAGCCGGGCGCGGTGTCGACGGTAGCGGACGTGAAGAAGCCGAGATCCTCGAGCGACTGCTTGGTGCGGCGCTGCTGGGTCGGCGTGAACGGGTCGCCCTCGGCCATGTCGAACTGCCGCCGGATGACGCGGTCCTGGGTGATGGTGTTGCCGTTGATGTCGATGCGCTCGACATACACGCGCGGCCCCTGGCTGACGTCGAACAGCAGGTCGAGCGTGTGGTTCTCGGTATTGCGCGCGATCTGCGGCTTGACCACGGCGAAGGGGAAGTTGCCCGCCTGCAACCTGTCCTGCATCGCATCCGACAGACGCTGCACCTCGTCGCCGTCATACCACTGGTGATCGAGTTGTTCGACCTGCGGCCGCAGGCTCTCCCCGTTCACGTGGCGCAGGCTGGAGCGGACGTCGAGCTTGCCGATGCGGTAGCGCGGACCCTCCATGATGGTGAAGGTCACGTAGAACGACTTGCGGTCGGGCGACAGCTCGGCGGTGGCGTCGGAGACGTCGAAGTCGACGTAGCCGTTGCGCAGGTAGAAGCGCCGCAGCAGCTCGCGGTCATACTGGATGCGGTCCGGGTTGTATTCGTCCGCCGTGGAGAAGAACCGGTACCACGCGGTCTCCTTGGAGGTCACGACCTGGGACAGCCGCGCCTCGGAGAACGCCTTGTTGCCGACGAAGCTGACCTTGCGGATCAGCGTGAGCTCGCCCTCGCTGATCTGGAACACCACGTCGACGCGGTTGTGCGACAGGCGGATCAGCTGCGGCGTGACGGTGACGGCGTAGCGGCCCTTGGTGGCATACAGGTCGAGGATCTTCTGGCGGTCGCGCGACGCGCCTTCCGGGGTGTATACCGCGCGCGCGCGCAGCGTCAGCACCTTGCGCAGGTCCTCGTCCTTGGAGGAGTGGTTGCCCTCGAAGGCGATGCGGTTGACGATCGGGTTCTCCGCGACCTGCACCACCAGGGTGGCGCCGCGCCGCATCAGGCTCACATCGCGGAACAGGCCGGTCGCGTAGAGCGTCTTCAGCGAGCGGTCCAGCTCGTCCTGGTTGAACTGGTCGCCCTGCCGCACGAGCAGGTAGGACAGGATCGTGCTAGTCTCGATGCGCTCGTTGCCGTGCACGTCGATCGCCTCGATGGTGCCTCCCGAGGCGGCGGTCTGGCTGAGTTGGCTCCTGGGCGTGCTGCCATGCCGCGGGCGGGAGTTCGGTGCAGCCGGAGTCGGTGCGCTCGTCTGGCCGTAGGCGGAGCCGTCCATGACGAGCGGGATGAGGCAGACCGATGTCAGCAGCGCAAAACGTTTATCGGACAAGACCAGCCATCCCCCCAGAACGGGCATCATCGCGCACGCCTTCATCCGAACCGCTGGGATCTACGGTCCGGACGTTGCGTCGCCCGCGCGGAGCTAGCCGAATTGGCTGCACCTGCGCAAGCGTGCGCCCGGCCGCGGTCAGTTGACCAGGGGCCGGTTGACCAGTCCGGCCACCCACTGGAACAGGCCCAGGTGGGACAGATCGTTGAATGTAACGAAAAGGAACAGGCAGGCGATCAGCGCGAATCCCGCCCGGAAGCCGTATTCCTGCACCTGCCGCGACACCGGACGGCCGCGCACCGCCTCCACCGCGTAGAACACCAGCCGGCCGCCATCGAGGATCGGGATCGGGAACAGGTTGATCAGGCCCAGGTTGATCGAGAGCAGGGCGATGAAGCTCAGCATGCTGGCGACGCCGAGCCGGGCCACCTGACCGGAGAGCTGCGCGATCCGCAGCGGTCCCCCGAGCTGATCCGCACTCTGCCGGCCGGTGATCATCTGCCAGATGCCGTTCAGCGTCTGCACTGTGACGTCCCAGGTCTCGCCGGCACCGGCGACCAGCGCGCGCAGCGGCGGCATCGGCTTCACCGGCGGCGCCATGAACATCACGCCGATGACGCCGTGATGCTTGTCGGCACCGGTCGCGCCGACCGTCACCGGCACGGTGAGCAGGTGGCCGTCGCGCATGACCTGCAGGCTGACCTGCCGGCCGGCAGCGGCCACGATACGCTTCTGCACGTCCGCGATCGTGCCCATGGCGGCGCCGTCGACCTGGGCGATGCGGTCGGCGGGACGCAGTCCTGCGCCGGCGGCCGGACCGTTCGGCACCACCTGGCCGACCACCGGGGGCATCGTCGCGACCGGCGCCGTGCTCGGTCGACCGACCACCGCGAACAAGGCCCAGAACAGGGCGATGGCGAGCAGGAAGTTGAATACCGGACCGGCCACGATGATGATCGCGCGCGCGCCGACGGGCTTGTCGTGGAAGGTGCGGCCCGCCTGCCACGCCGCCCTCGCCTCCGGGGTGGCATCCTCCGGACCCTCGAAGCCGTGCGGCTTCACGTAGCCGCCGAGCGGCAGCAGGCAGAGCCGCCATTCGGTTCCGACGCGATCGTGCCACCGCAGCAGGGGCGGGCCGAAGCCGATCGAGAATATCTCGACATGCACGCCTTGCCAGCGCGCTGCCAGGTAGTGGCCCAGCTCATGGATGAACACGAGCACGCCCAGCACCAGGGCGAAGGCGAGCGGCGTACGAAGCAGTTGGGCCAGCATGGGGTCGTGGTTCCTCAGCGCGATCAGCGTGTCGACGATAGCCGCGTCCCGGGGCGACATCGCCTGGTCGGAGCCGCAGGAAAATTCCCCGAGCGGGTCGAGCCTCTCCTAGAGCAGCGTCAGTCTGACTGGCATCGCTTTGCGATCCCAGGCAGCTGATAAAGCTGCTCTTTGCTCAGTCAGGCAGAGCATGATCGAAGTGATCATGCTCTAGGCCGCACTGGCGCCGGCGAGGTTCGCCGCGCCCAGCGAGCCGAGCCGACGGGCCTCCTGGTCCCAATATAGTACCGCATCGAGCTCATCGGCGGATTGTTCGCCGATTTCCTGCATTATCCGCTCCACCAGGCGCGCGATGTCGAGAAAGCCGATGCGACGCCCCAGGAAGGCCTCGACGGCGACCTCGTTGGCGGCCGACAGGACCGCCGGCATGGCGCCGCCGGCACGCAGCGCCGCACGCGCCAGCCGGAGTGCGGGGAAACGCTGCGGATCGGGGACCTCGAACTCCAGCCGCGCCACCTGGGCGAGATCCAGGCGCGGCGAGTTGGTCCGCATGCGCTCCGGCCAGGCCAGGGCATGGGCGATCGGGATACGCATGTCCGGCGCGCCGAGCTGCGCCAGCACGCTGCCGTCGCTGTAATGCACCAGGCCGTGCACCACCGATTGCGGATGCACCAGCACCTGGATGCGCTCCTCCGGCAGCGAGAACAGCCGCGCCGCCTCGATCACCTCCAGGCCCTTGTTGAACATGCTGGCGGAGTCGATGCTGATCTTGGCGCCCATCGACCAGACCGGGTGGCGCAGCGCCGCCTCTGGGGTCGCCTGCTCCATCTCTTCCAGGCTGGCGCGGCGGAACGGGCCGCCGGAGGCGGTCAGCGTGATCGACTCGACCTGGAGCGACTGCCGGTCCGCCATCGCCTGGAAGATGGCGTTGTGCTCGGAGTCGACCGGCAGCAGCGTGGCGCCCGCATCACGCACGGCGCGCAGCATCACGTCGCCAGCGCAGACCAGCGCCTCCTTGTTAGCCAGCGCCACGATGCCGCCGCCGCGTATGGCGGCCAGCGTCGGCGCCAGGCCGGTGGCGCCGGTGATCGCCGACATGGTCCAGTCCGCCGGACGCGCCGCCGCCTCCAAAACAGCCTGCCGGCCGCCGCCCACCGTGATGCCGCTGCCGGCGAGGCGCGTGCGCAGTTCGTCCAGCGCATCCGGATCGGCGATGACCGCGTGCGCCGCCCGCAGCGCCCGCGCCTGCTCGGCGAGGCGGGCGGCATTGCGGCCGCCCACCAGGGCCTCGATCCGGAAGCGGTCCGGTGACTGCTGCAGCAGGTCGACGGTGCTGCGGCCGACGCTGCCCGTGCTGCCCAGGACGGAGACGATCTTCATGCGTGCTTGTTCCTCACGAACCTGCCTGTCGCTCACGGGGTCCGCGGCCTCGCCAGGGCGATCTTCCCCTCGAGCCAGCCGCCCGGCATATGCCGGCTGCCGAGGGCGAGCGGCCGCAGGTGCAGCGGATCGAACTGCCAGAAGGCCTGCCCGTAGCCGCATCCGAGCGAGAGCAGGGCCGCCAGCGGCGCCGCCGCGAACAGCCCATCCAGACGATCCAGCAGGCCGCCATGCCCCGGGATCAGCCGGCCGGAGTCCTTGACGCCGCAGCGCCGCTTCAGCGCGCTCTCGGCCAGGTCGCCAGCCTGCGCCGCGATGCCGAGCAGGCCGCCGAACAGCAGGCCGCGCACAATCTGCTCCAGCAGGTCTGGCCGCTCCAGCATGTCCGCCGGCTGGACGAGCGCGGCTACCACCGCACCTGCCGCCATCGCGCCGAGCAGGCCGCCGGCAGCACCCGACCAGGTCTTGCCGGGCGAGATACGCGGTGCCAGCTTCGCCCCGCCGAGCGCACGGCCGACCAGGTAGGCCATGCTGTCGCTCGCCCAAACCACCAGCACGACGAACAGCAGCGAGGCCGTCCCGGTTCCGGTCATGCCGCGCAGCCAGATCAGCGCGCCGCCGCCGAGGCCGATCAGCACGACGCCGCCGCCCCGGAACGGGCCGAGCAGGAGGCCGGCCAGCAGGATACGCAGCCCGGTGAGCCAATCCTGTGTGCCCAGCGTCGCCAGCAGGGACAGGCCGGGCCATGCCAGCAGCGTCAGGGCGGCGGTCGAGCGTGCCGGCAACCGGGCAAGGCCCGCCCATTCGGCGCCAATCCCGATCATGGCCAGCAGCACGAGGCCGGCGAAGATCCAGCCGCCGTTGAGCAGGCAGGCGAGGCCCAGCGGCGCCAGCACGCCGGCCGAGATCAGCCTGACACGCAGGTCGCGCCACGACCCGGGACCGGACCTGCCTGGAGATGCGCCCGGGGAAGCGTTGCGGGAGATGCCGAGGTCAGCCAGGGCGCGCACCGAAACGGCGGTCGCGACGCGCATATCGATCCAGTGCGTCGGCGAAGTGGGCCGCGCCGAAGTCGGGCCACAGCACGTCGAGGAACACCAGCTCGGCGTAGGCGGTCTGCCACAGCAGGAAGTTCGACAACCGGAACTCGCCGCTGGTGCGCACCAGCAGGTCGGGATCTGGGACGCCGTCGGTGCTCAGGAAGCGGGCGAAGCCGGCCTCGTCCAGACGATCCGGATCGAGCTGGCCCGACTTCACCGCCTCGGCGATGCGCAACGCGGCGCGCAGGATGTCGGAGCGCCCGCCGTAGGACAGCGCCACCATCAGGTTGAGCCTGGTGTTGCCGACGGTCAGGCGCTCGGCGCGCTCGAACTCCGCCCGCATGTCCGCATCGAAGCGCTCGCGCTCGCCGATCACGCGCAGGCGCACGCCTTCGCGGTTGAGTTCCGCCAGCTCGTGACGCAGGTAATGCCGCAGCAGCCCGGTCAGGTCGGTGACCTCCTCGGCCGGCCGGCGCCAGTTCTCCGACGAGAAGGCGTACAGCGTCAGCCACTCGACGCCATTCTGGATCGCGGCCTGGATGCATCGCCGCACCGCCTGCGCACCCGCCCGGTGGCCGGCCAGGCGAGGCAGCCGGTGCCGCGTCGCCCAGCGTCCGTTGCCGTCCATGATCACGGCGACATGGCGCGGCACCGTCGGCGACCCGCCGGCGAGCTGGAGTCCGACATCCGCCGGCGACCCCGCCGGATGGACCGCAGCCGGGTGGACTGCAGGCGGGCGGCCGTCCGCCGCGAGGGCGGAAGGCGGCAGGCCGGGAGACGACAGCACCGGGGGGGCGAGTGCTCCCGGTCGGCCTTCCGGATCGTCGGCAGGCAGGGCGTGCAGTCGTTTCATCCCGGCCGGTTCGGTGCTGTGCAAGGCATCAGACCTGCTTGATCTCACGTTCCTTGTCCGCGGCGCTGTCGTCGATCCGCTTCACGTAGGAGTCCGTGAGCTTCTGGACCTCCGCCGACCAGCCGACGACGTCGTCCTCGCTGATCTCCCTCTTCTTCTCGAAGCCCTTGATCTGGTCCATGCCGTCGCGGCGCACGCCCCGGATGGAGATCTTGGCATTCTCGGCATAGCGCCCGGCGGCCTTGGCCAGCTCGACGCGACGCTCGGCGGTGAGCTGCGGGATCGGCACGCGGACGATCTGGCCATCGGCGGACGGGTTCAGGCCGAGCCCGGAGTCGCGGATCGCGCGCTCGACCGCGCCGATCAGCGAGCGGTCCCAGACCTGGACCGTGATCATGCGGCTCTCGGGCACGGCGATGGTGCTGACCTGGGTGATCGGCAGCTCGCCGCCATAGGCTTCGACGCGCACCGGTTCGAGCAGGGCCGGACTGGCGCGGCCGGAGCGCAAGCCGGCGAAGTCGCGCCGCAGGGTCTCGAGCGCACTGTCCATGCGCCGGGTCAGGTCTTCCTTGAGGGTCGTCAGGTCTGCAGGCAATGCAGCTCTCCTCCAGATGCCGGTCACTGGTACTGGGAACGCCGTTGATCGGCCCCGTATGCTTGCTGAACTATCAGCGTCGCCGTTGTTTGCGGCCTTTATTAGGTCTCGACAATGCGGGTGAACGGTCCCTGTCCGCGCATCACCTGCGCGAAGGCGCCCGGCGCGTGGATGTTGAACACGATGATCGGCAGCTTGTTCTCGCGCGCCAGGCTGATCGCGGACGCATCCATCACGTTCAGGTCGCGCGACAGCACCTCCAGGTAGGACAGCTCCTGGAAACGGATGGCGTCCGGATGCTTGCGCGGGTCGGCGGAATAGACGCCGTCGACCTGCGTGCCCTTGAACAGCGCGTCGCACTCCATCTCGGCCGCGCGCAACGCCGCCGCGGTATCGGTGGTGAAGAACGGGTTGCCGGTGCCGGCCGCGAATATCACCAGCCGGCCCTTCTCCATGTGCCGCATCGCGCGCCTGCGTATGTAGGGCTCGGCGATGCTCGACATCTGGATCGCCGACATCACGCGGGTCGGAACCCCGATGCGCTCGAGCATGCTCTGCATCGCGAGCGCGTTGATCACGGTCGCCAGCATGCCGGCATAATCGCCCTGCGCCCGGTCCATGCCCTTGGCGGCGGCCGAGATGCCGCGGAAGATGTTGCCGCCGCCGATCACCAGGCTGACTTCGACGCCGAGGCTGAAGACGTCGCGCACGTCGTTCGCGATCGCGCTCACCGTCGCCGGATCGAGCCCGAACTCGCCCTGGCCCATCAGCGCCTCGCCCGAGACCTTGAGCAGAACGCGCTTGTAGAGGTTGCCGGCCGAAGGTCCACTCATACTTTGTCTGGCCCCTGCCGCTGCGACGGGCCTCTCATATCCCCAGCATCCACGCGTCACAAGCGACTCGTGGCGGGAGCGAGGGCGGCTAGAGCAGCATCCGTCCGACTGGAATCGCTTCGCGATCCCAGTCGGCTGATAAAGCTGCTCTTTCCTCAGTCAAGCAGAACATGATCGGAGTGATCATGCCCTAGCTCTGGTCGTCCAGGCCGATCGCGCGCAGCCTGGCGCGCTCCTCGTCCCAGCCGGCCCGCTCCTTGACGTTGAGGAACAAGTGGCAGGGCCGCTCCAGCAGCGCCGCCAGGCCATGCCGCGCCCGCTCGCCGATCGCCTTGATGCGCGCGCCCTTCTCGCCGATCAGGATGCCCTTGTGGTTGGCGCGGGAGACGTAGATCGTCGCCTCGATGCGCACCGAGCCGTCCGGTTGCTCGCGGAAGCTCTCGGTCTCGACGGTGGCGGCGTAGGGCACTTCCTCGTGCGTCTGCAGGAAGATCTGCTCGCGGACCATCTCGGCGGCCAGTAGCCGGTCCGGCAGGTCGGTCAGGTCGTCCTCGGGATAGAGGTACGGACCCGTGGGCAGTGCCGCGGCAAGCCCGTCGAGCAGGTCGTCGAGGCCCTCGCTGGACTTCGCGCTGACCATCAGCGTGCGCTCCACCTGCAGCAGTTCGGTCAGCTCCGCGGTCAGCGGCAGCAGGCGCAGGCGCGGCACCTGGTCGGTCTTGTTCAGCACCAGCCACAGCCGGCGCCCGCTGCCATGCAGCTTGGCCGCGATCTCGCGCACGCCCTCGGTCAGGCCGGTGCGGGCATCGACCAGGACCAGCGTCAGGTCGGCGTCGTCGGAACCGGTCCAGGCCGCGGCCACCATCGCCCGGTCGAGCTTGCGCTTCGGGCGGAAGATGCCGGGCGTGTCGACCAGCAGGATCTGCGCGCGGCCCGGCGCCGCCGTTCCGGCCGGAGCATCGCCGGCCTGAGCATTGGGGCCCGGCTTGAGGTCGCGCATCAGGATGCCGATCACGCGGAACCGCGTGGTCTGCGCCTTCGGGCTGACGATCGACAGCTTGGCCCCGGCGAGCCGGTTCAGCAGGGTCGACTTGCCGGCGTTCGGCGCACCGACGATGGCGACGAAGCCGCAGCGTGTCACACTCATCGGCAAGCCTCCGGCAATGCACGACCCCCGGACGATCCGGCGATCTCGGGCATCTATGCGTCCACGGGCGCGTTCACGGCCAGTTGCCGCAGCAGGTCGGCGGCGGCGGCACTCTCCGCCACACGCTTGCTGCCCGCGGTCCCGACGCCGGACTTCCCGAGCGCCGACACCCGTATCACGAAGCTCGGCGCATGCGACGGGCCCTCCGCGGATAAGACCGCATAGCTCGGGAGCTTCATGCCACGGCCGAGCAGCCACTCCTGCAGCGCCGTCTTCGGGTCCTTCGGCGGCAGCGCCTGCTCGACCATGGCATCCATCCAGACCGCGCGCACGAAGCGGCGCGCCGCATCCAGGCCGCCATCGAGGTAGGCCGCCCCCAGCACCGCCTCGATCGCGTCCGCGAGCACGTTGGCGGCCTGCCTGACCCCAGCGCGCGCCTCATGGGGCGCCACGTCGAGAGCCGCCGGCAGGCCGATCTGCTCGGCGATGCGCGCCAGTACCGGACGCGACACCAGCCGCGCATGCCTCGGACCGAGATCACCCTCCTGCTCGAACGGGAACCGTTCGATCAGCCACTCCGCCATCAGCAGGCCGAGCACCCGGTCGCCGATGAACTCCAGCCGCTCGTTCGAGCCGGTCCCGGTTCGGCCGGGAGCGGCACCGGCGGCGACGCCCCTGGCGCGCTGGCGGGTCTCGTTGGCCGCCGAGCGATGGGTCAGCGCCTCGCGCAACAGCTCCGGCCGCGTGAACGGCCGGCCGAGCAGCGCCTCGATCCGCGCCCGTGGATCGGCGGATGCGTCCATGCGCCGTCAAGGCCCCCGGAGGGCGATCGAGGCGGTCGTCGCCACCTCAGCGCACGCCGTCGAGGATGCGCGACCAGCGGATCTCGGCCGGCCACTGCCAGAACTCCCACAGCGGATAACGTCCATCCACCGAGAAGAAGATGAATTCCGCGCGGCCGACGAGGTTCTGCATCGGGACGAAGCCGAGATCGTCCGGCTCGGTGCCCATGAAGCGGCTGTCCGCGCTGTCGTCGCGGTTGTCGCCCATGGCGAAGAACGAGCCGTCCGGCACCACGTAATCCGGCGTGTTGTTGTACTGGCCCTCGCTGGTCAGCTTCAGGATCTGGTGCGGCACCGGCGCATGGCCGCCACTGCCGGGCAGAAGCTCCCGGTAGCGCCGTCCCTGCATCCGGGTGTCGTTCTCATCCGACGCGATGTAGTCGCCGAGATCGGTGCGCGGCACCTGGGTGCCGTTGACGAACAGTTCGCCCCCCTGCATGCGCACGTGATCGCCGGGCAGCCCCACGATCCGCTTGATGTAGTCGATCGAGGTGTCCTGCGTGAAGCGGAACACCGCCACGTCGCCTCGATGCGGCGCGTGGCCCAGCACCCGCCCCTCGAACAGGTTCGGCGAGAACGGCAGCGAGAACCGGGAGTAGCCGTATTCGTATTTGGAGACGAACAGGTAGTCGCCCACCAGCAGCGTCGGGATCATCGACCCCGAGGGGATGTTGAACGACTCGAACAGGAAGGTCCGCACCACGACCGCGATCAGCCCGGCATAGATGAGCGTGCGCAGCAGTTCCCATGTGCCGGAACGGGCGCCATCGACCCTCCTGACCTTCTTGCTGTCGGAGGACTTGCCTGGAGTCATCAATCTCGGATCCGGTACATGAGCCGGTTCCTGATCGCGCTGAACCGGGTAGTTCCTGCGGGACACCCGCGAGGCCGGCGGATGAAGCCGACCCGGTCCTTCACTGTCAAGCACCGCCTGCGGCCTGGCCCTATGAAGCACCGCCTGCGGCCTGATCCGCGGACACGCCTGTTCAGCCGGCGCCGCTGTGGCCTTCCGGCAGTGCCGAGATCAGCACCTGCGCGAACGCGTACGGAGGCTCGTCGGTGATCGTCAGCAGCAGGGCCGGATGCGTCCTTGCCGGCATCAGCGCGCGCAGCCGGCGGAGCGCGCCGCCGGTCAGCACCAGGGTCGGCTGCCCGCTGGGCAGGTTCACCACCCCCATGTCCGAATGGAACACGCCGTTCGAGAAGCCGGTGCCGAGCGCCTTGGCGCAGGCTTCCTTGGCGGCCCAGCGCTTGGCATAGGTCGCCGGCCGCAGCTGCTCCGTGCGCCGGTCGGCCCGTGCCCGTTCCTCGGCGGTGAAGATGCGCGCCAGGAAGCGCTCGCCGTGCGCCGCCATCACGCGCTCGATCCGCCGGATGTCGCAGAGGTCGATGCCGAGACCGATCATCATCGCGGGTGGCCGGCCGTCATGCCTTCGCCCGCTCCACCTGGCTGATGCCGCTGGCGGCACGCAGGCCGGCGATCACGGTGGACAGGTGGCGCAGGTCGCGCACCTCCACGTCGACCAGGATCTCCATGAAGTCGAGCTGGCGGTTGACGATCTTGAGGTTGACGACGGTGCCGTCATGCTTGGCCGCGGTGTTGGTCAGCGTCGCCAGCATCGACGGCTCGTTGGTCGCGATCACGCTGACCCGGCCGACATGGATCTCGAGCGCGGGACCCCTGGTGATCAGGTCGTAGTCCCAGTCCACGTCCATGAAGCGCTCCGGCGTGGCCGCGAAGCTGTCCAGCGTCTGGCATCCAGCGGTGTGCACCGTAATGCCCTTGCCCTGCGCCACGATGCCCAGGATCTTGTCGCCCGGCAGCGGATGGCAGCAGCCGGCGAAATGAACCGAGATCCCGGAGCCGAGGCCCACCAGGGACATGCTGCCGCCGGCCTCGCCGTGCGGGACGCGCGCGCCGGCCTGCCGCGGCAGGCTCGGGATCATGCGCGGCGCGCGGGCGCCGTGGCGCAATTCGGGGTAGGCCGCGTGGACCACGTCCTTCGGCCCGAGGTTGCCGTTCCCGACCGCGACGTACAGGTCGTCGCGGGTCGCGCATTTCAGCCCCTTGAGCGCTGCGTCCAGCACCTTCTCGGAGCCGTCCACGCCTTCCTGGCGGAACGCCTTGGCCAGCGCCGCGCGGCCGGCATCGAGATGCGTCTCGCGCTGCTGCTGGGCCAGGTGGCGGCGTATCCGCGCCCGCGCCTTGCCGGTGACGACGAAGCGTTCCCAAGACGGCGACGGGGTGCCGCCCCGGGCCGTCATGATCTCGACCTGGTCGCCGTTCTGCAACTCGTGGCGCAGCGGCATCAGGCGGCCGTTCACCTTGGCGCCGACGCAGCTGTCGCCGACCTGGCTGTGCACGGCGTAGGCGAAGTCGACCGGGGTCGCGCCGCGCGGCAGCTGGATCAGCTGGCCCTTCGGCGTGAAGCAGAACACCTGGTCCTGGTAGAGCTCGAGCTTGGTGTTCTCGAGGAACTCGTCGGGGGCCGCGGAATTCTCGATGATCTCGAGCAAGTCCTGCACCCAGCGCAGCCGGCGCAGGCTGCTGACCACCGAGCCGATGCCGGAATGCTCGCCCGCATCCTGCTCGCCGGGCGCCTTCTTGTAGACCCAGTGCGAGGCGACGCCGTTCTCGGCGACGTCGTGCATCTCGGGCGTGCGGATCTGCACCTCGATCTTCTGGTTGCGCGGGTGGCGCAGGGTGACGCCGGTATGCAGGCTCTGGTAGCCGTTCGCCTTCGGCGTCGAGATGTAGTCCTTGAACCGCCCGGCGATCACCGGGTAGGCGGCGTGCACCGCACCCAGCGAGACGTAGCAGGCCTCCCGCGTCGGCACGAGCACGCGGAACGCCATGATGTCGGAGAGCTGCTCGAAGGCGACGTTGCGCCGCTGCATCTTCTCCCAGATCGAGAACGGCGACTTCTCGCGTCCCATCACCTCGATCAGGGCCACCTCGGCGTCGCGGCAGATGCGGCTGAGCTCGAGACGGACCTCCTCGATCACGTCCGCGCCCTGGCCGCGCAGGTAGTTCAGGCGCGCCTGTATCGTGGAGTTGGCTTCCGGCTCCAGCTCCGCGAACGAGCGGTTCTGCAGCTCTGTCTTGACGCGGTCCATGCCGATGCGCTCGGCCAGCGGCGCGTAGATGTCCATGGTCTCGTGCGCGATGCGCTCGCGCCGGTCCTGCCGGCGCACGTAGTGCAGCGTGCGCATGTTGTGCAGCCGGTCGGCCAGCTTGACGATCAGGACCCGGATGTCCTTGCTCATCGCCAGCACCAGCTTGCGGAAGTTCTCCGCCTGCTTGGTGCGATCGGACTGCAGTTCGAGCCGCGTCAGCTTGGTCACGCCGTCGACGAGGTCGGCGATGGTGCGGCTGAACTTCGCCTCCAGCACCGCGTAGGTGACGCCGGTATCCTCGATCGTGTCGTGCAGCAGGCCGGTGGCGATCGAGGCGACGTCGAGCCTGAACCCGGCCAGGATCTCGGCGACCGCCAGCGGATGGATGATATAGGGCTCGCCGTTGTCGCGCTTCTGGGCGGCATGGGCCTCGCGCGCGACGGCGAAGGCCCGTTCGAGCAGGCCGATATCGGCGTTGGGATCGTAGCTGCGGACCCGGCGGATCAGCGCATCGCAGTTGATCTGGCGGCTGCCGGCCGCATCGTCGGCCTCCGCCGGCCGGGAGGCGAGCGGCGAGCCGACCGGGATCTCGCCCGGGACCTCCGCGGGCATCCTGGCGCCGTCCGGAGCGAAGTTCGCCGGTGGTGCCCGCACGACCCGGCTAGCCCGACATCCGCGCAGGCATGGCCGCGCCGCAGGACACCGGCGCCGGCATGTCGCGGGTCATCGCCTAGGGCAGCGTCAGTCTGACTGGAATCGCTTCGCGATCCCAGGCAGCCGATGAAGCTGCTCTTTCCTCCGTCAAGCAGAGCATGATCGAAGTGATCATGCTCTAGCGGCGGGTGCGGCCGCCAAGCTCGGCCTCGATCGCTGACTCGAGATCCTCGGGGGAAAGCTCGGTGCCCATGTTGCCGGCCTCCTCCTCGGCGGAGACATCCTGCAGGCCGAAGATGTTCTGGTCGGTCGGGATCAGGTCGAGCACCTCCTCGTCGGCAGGCTCCGGCTCCGGCGCGCGGGCCAGCGACCGCACCAGGTCCTGGTGCAGGCGCTCCACCTCGATCGTCTCGCCGGCGATCTCGCGCAACGCGACCACGGGGTTCTTGTCGTTGTCCCGGTCGACGGTCAGTTCCTCGCCGCGGCTGATGTTCCGCGCCCGCTGGGCCGCGAGCAGCACGAGCTCGAAACGGTTGGGAATTCGTTCAACGCAGTCTTCAACGGTGACGCGCGCCATGCGGCCAGCCTTCCGATCTATATGTATGGAGTAGGCCAGTCTAACTGTCCGAACCCGGTGCCGCAACCGTCTTGCAGATCCGCCAGCAAGGCCGCGACCGGCTGCCGGACACGCGGCTCGATCCAGTCCGGAGCCACCTCCTGCAGCGGCAGCAGCACGAACGCGCGCTGGCGGGCTCGCGGATGCGGCAGCACCGGATCCGGCGCCTCGCGCACCTGGCCGTCGATGTCGATGATATCCAGGTCGAGCGTGCGGGCGGCATCGCGCACCCCACGCACGCGACCGCCCTCCCGCTCGATCGCATGCAGCAGCCGCAACAGGTCGGCAGGGTCGATCGTGCCCGGTTTGATCGTACCAAAGTCGATCGTGCCAGGGTCCGCCGTCCCCTCGCGGGGCGGGCCCGACAGCCGCACCACGCCGTTCACGTAGTCGGGCTGGTCGGAAGGTGGCCACGGCGCGCTGCGATACCAGCGCGACGCCGCCGTCACCCGCAGGCCGGGCAGCCGTCCGAGTTCGAGCACGGCGCGACGGCAGGTCTCCACCGGGCGCTCGCCCCATGGGCCCGCGAGGTTCGCCCCGATTGCGACCAGAATCATCATTTCGATCATCGCATCCTCGCGCTGTGCTTCCAGCAGGCGGCTTCCCTTGAACAACAAGGGTGGAAAGCAGCCGACTCCAGTGCAACCGTTTGCTGAACGATTTCTTAATCAATATCAGCCATCATCGAGGTCAGGATAAATTCTATGGATTTCCGCGTGGAGGATCGTGTCTGCCTGTTCATCGACAGTGCCAACTTCTATTCGGCCTCCCGCAATCTGGGCTTTAATGTCGACTACCGCAGTCTATTGAACTTCTTCCGTACTCGAACCAATCTGATCCGTGCCTATTACTATTCGGCTGTGCTGGATACTGAGGAGTATTCTCCACTTAAGCCTCTCACTGATTGGCTCGTCTATAATGGATACACGCTCGTCACCAAGGCTGCACGCGAGTTTACCGACCACGCCGGCCGGCGCCGGATCAAGGGAAACATGGACATCGAGCTCGCGGTCGACATGCTGGAGATATGCGGGAAAATCGATCACGCCGTCCTTTTCAGCGGCGATGCCGACTTCCGCCGGCTCGTCGAGGCGGTCCAGCGCCAGGGCGTGCGCGTCTCCGTGATTTCATCCGTACGGACCGCGCCGCCGATGGCCGGCGACGAGCTGCGCCGTAGGCGGACCAGTTCATCGAGCTTGCCGACATAGCGCCGGAGTTCACCCGCCGGCAGACCGAGCCGCGTCCGCGCTCGCTGCCGCGGACCACGCCGCCGGAACCGCTCCCCGATACCACCGCAACCCCCTGACGGATCCCCGATGTCCATCTCACAGCTGAGAACCCGCCTGCCCGAACACGCCGATGCCGAACTGCCGGAGTCCGTGTCGAGCGATGCCGCGGCACCCGAACAGCCCGGCCGGGAATGCCCGCTCTGTCCAAGGCTGGTCAGCTACCGCGAGGCCAACCGGACGGCGAACCCGACCTGGTGGAACGCACCGGTGCCGTCCTGGGGCGCGCTCGACGCCGAGCTGCTCATCGTCGGCCTGGCACCCGGCGTGAAGGGCGCCAACCGCACCGGGCGGCCTTTCACCGGCGACTTCGCGGGCACCCTGCTCTACGAGACGCTGCTGAAGTTCGGCTTCGCGGCCGGCCGCTACGGCGCCGACCCGTCCGACGACCTGGCCCTGCGCGGCTGCCGCATCGTCAACGCGGTGCGCTGCGTGCCGCCCGCGAACCTGCCGCAGCCGGTCGAGGTCCGCAGCTGCAACCGCTTCATGCGTTCCGAGCTGCAGGCGATGCGTCCGTTGCGCGCCGTCCTCGCCCTGGGGGTGCTGGCACATAGCGCCGTGCTGACCGCGTGCGGCATCCCGATGTCGCGCCTGCGTTTCCGGCACGGCCAGATCCTGACATTGCCCGACGGCCTGTTGCTCGCCGACAGTTACCATGTGTCGCGCTACAACACGAACACCGGGCGTCTCACCACGGCGATGTTCGAGACCGTCGTCGAGGCGCTGCGGCAGAAGCTGGACACCCCTTCCGCCGACGCCGACGGTCAGATGCCGCTGAACCAGTTGTAGCCCTGGTCTTCCCAGTAGCCGCCCGGATACGTGTTGCTGACGAAGATGGCGCCGATATGCTTGGGGTTCTTGAAGCCGAGCTTGGTCGGCACGCGCAATCGAAGCGGGTAGCCATACTGCGGCGGCAATGCCTGCCCGCCGGTATCGAGGGCCAGGATCGTCTGCGGATGCAGAGCGGTCGCCATGTCGATACTGGAATAATAGCGGTCGGCGCACTTGAACCCGACGTAGCGTGCGGTCGTATCCGCGCCGACCCGCTCCAGGAACGTCCTGAGCGGCACGCCGCTCCACTGGCCGATGGCGCTCCAGCCTTCGACGCAGATCAGGCGCGTGATCTGCCCCTGCTGCGGCAGCTGCCGCAGCAGGGGCAGCGTCCACTTGCGCTTGTCCGAGACCAGGCCGGACACCTCGAGCGACCAGGTGTCGAGATCGATCTCGGGAACGTTGTCCATCGGATAGAATGCATTGAACGGGAACGGCTTGGTCAGGCTCGAGGCTGGATAGACCGGCGCCAGGCGGGTCCGGCTGAACAGCAACGCCTGCACGCGGTCGTTGAAGCGGGACATCGCCCACAGCACCCGATCCGTCGCATCGCCATCGGCCAAGTTGCAGCCGCTGAGCAGGCTCAGCGCGCCGAGCGAGAGGCCCGAGCGCAGCAGCAGGCGACGGTTCACACTGGCGATCTCGGGGGCGCCCAACCGCCGGATCACCGGGGCACCCGCCTGCCGATCGCACGGCCGGTGACCATCGTGGGCAGCGTGCTGGGCACAAGGATCACCAGCAGGATGTGGATGACGAAGAAACCGACGATCCCGGACATCGCCATGAAGTGTATCCAGCGCATGACCGGATAACCGCCGACCAGGTCGTCGAGCAGTTGAAGCTGGACCGGCTTCCAGAGTCCGAGCCCGGACAGGAAGGCGGCAACGCCGAGCAGCAGCACCACCAGGTAGAGCAGCCGCTGCACGGCGTTATAGACGCCGAGCTTGTGCTGCAGGCGGAACGTCAACGCCTGGCCGAGGTCGCGCACGACCGCCCTCGGCGAGATCGGCAGCAGCGTGCGCCGGAAATGCCTGCCGAAGATGCCGTAGCCGAAGTAGATCAGCGCGTTGCCGACCAGGAGCCACATCGCCGCGAGGTGCCACGCGATGCCGGCACCGAGCCAGCCGCCGAGCGTCGCCCAGGCCGGGAAGGTGAAGCTCAGCAACGGCGAGGCGTTGTAGATCTGCCACCCGCTCATCACCATGCAGGTGATGGCGACCGCACTGATCCAGTGCGTCACCTGCACCACGAGCGGATGCAGGACGGCGCGTTCCTGCACCGGCGGTTCGCTCACGATCGAGGGGCTGCTGTCCTGGACGCTCATACTCTCTTACATGGGAGGCACGGCGCCCTTTTCACCGACGATGACGCGCTTTGCGTCGACGCTGCCGTCGGCGGCTTTCGGGCCGATCGCGACGACATGCGCGCCGGTCTGCAGCAGCGAGCGGTCACCCGCCTCGAGGTCGACCACCGGCACATCGTCTGGGACCAGCAGGGTCTTCTCGCCGCCCTTGTAGTTGACCGTCATGCTCAGCTTGGTCGATGCCGTCACCGTGCCGATGGTGCCGTTCGTCATCGAGCTGGACTTGCCCAGGTCTCAGCTATAATGGCCCTCGCCCGCACCGCGCATGCTGTCGGGGAATATGGTGACCTCGCTGGCCTTCAGCGTGCCGTTCGGCCCCGGCGTCGCGGCGGTGCCGATGAAGCGGCTCGGCTTCACCTCGGCGAGCGTCGACTTGGTGGCGCCCACGAAGCCGGTGTCCGGCGAGATCTTCAGCGTCGCCGGTCCGCCGAAGCGGGTCTGCAACGTCACCGTGTCGCCGTTGATCGCCGTGATCACGCCGCGCGTGCGCGGCGGTGGCCCATCCGCGCGCGCCGGCACCGCCATCAGCTGGACAGAGATCACGATCGCGCCGGTGCCTGCTACGGCATACCCGAATATTCTCATGGACATATCATCTCACAGGTTCGGTCGCCCGGACACCGGTCGGGGCGGATCGTTGGTTGGCGTCCGCATCATGGCGGGCGCGTGGTTCATCGGCAACCGGGGTCAGCCTCGCGCCCGCAGCAGGCGCGCCTTGTCGCGCTGCCAATCGCGTTCGGCAATCGCGTGGCGCTTGTCGGACTTCTTGCGGCCCTCGCCGATCGCCAGCGTCACCTTGGCGACGCCGCGCTCGTTGAAGTGGATATCCAGCGGCACCAGCGTGTGGCCGCCGCGGGCGACGGCGCCGAGCATCTGGTCGATCTGCTTGTTGTGCAGCAGCAGCTTGCGCGGCGCGCGGGGCTCGAAATGCGACAGCACGCCGGCCTGGTATTCCGGGATGTACAGGTTGAACAGCCACACGGCGCCGTCGCGCTCGCCGGCATAGGCTTCGGTCAGCGCCGCCCGTCCGAGGCGCAGGCTCTTAACCTCCGGCCCCTTGAGCACGATGCCGGCCTCGACCGTCTCCTTGATGGTGTAGTCGTAGCGCGCCTTGCGGTTCTGCGCCGCCAGCCCGTGCGTGATCATGCCGCTCTTGCGTTTCTCAGCCATCGGAGCGCCCGCGGCCGACGGCGCCCTGCAGCTCCAGCCCCTGCACCGCGCGCCGCACGAGGGCGCGGGAGGCTTCCACCAGCGGGACCATCGGCAGCCGGCAGGTCTCCTCGGACAGGCCGAGCAGGCTGGCCGCGAACTTGGTGGGTGCCGGGTTGCTCTCCACGAACAGGGCCTCGTGCAGCGGCAGCAGGCGATCCTGGATCGCCATCGCGGCGGCAAGGTCGCCGGCGCGCCACGCCGCGTGCATGTCCGCACAGAGCCGTGGGGCAACGTTGGCGGTCACGCTGATGCAGCCGACCCCGCCGGAGGCGAGGAACGCGAGCGCGGTGCCGTCCTCCCCGGAAAGCTGCACGAAATCCCGGCCCGTCTCGGCTCGGATCTGCACGGGGCGCATCAGGTTGGCGGTCGCATCCTTCACGCCGATGATATTGGGATGCCGGGCGAGCCGCGCCATCGTCGCGACGCTCATGTCCACCACGCAGCGCGCGGGGATGTTGTAGATCACGATCGGCAGCTCGACCTGGTCGGCGATCGCCATGAAGTGGCGATAGAGCCCCTCCTGCGTCGGCTTGTTGTAGTACGGCGTCACCACCAGCGCAGCGTCGGCACCGACCTCCCTGGCATGACGGGTGGTCTCGATCGCCTCCGCGGTGCTGTTCGAACCGGTTCCGGCCAGGATCCGCACCCGCCCGTCCGCCGCCCGCACCACCAGCTCGATCACCCGGCAATGCTCGGCGTGGGTGAGCGTGGCACTCTCGCCGGTGGTGCCGGTCGGCACGAGCGCGCTCGTGCCCTGCGCGATCTGCCAGTCGACCAGCCCGCGCAGGGCCGGCTCGTCGAGGGCGCCATCGGGACGCATGGGCGTGATCAGGGCGGTGATCGACCCGAAGAACATGGTCAACTCCAGCAGGCAGACCCGAAGCGGCGGGACGGCCGCGACAGCATCATCGACATTAGAGCAATTTCGCCAGCGATGAAACGGCCGGCGACTTCCGGCGCCCCCCTCGTCGAGCAATCCGGCATCGACGCGCGCATATCCCTTGTCAGGCGGCAGTGGCGGTCCTTCTCTGCCTGCATGCGCAGGACCGCCCGAGTCAAGCCGACCCTCACGCTGGCGCTGTCCCTGGCCGGCTGCGCCACCGGGACCGGCTGCGCTACCGGAGCCGGCGCGGGCGCGGGCGCGCAGCCGCCCGGCGCCGCGGCCATCCTGCAGACCGCGCAACGGGCAGCTTCTGCCTCGGCCGATCCAGTCGCGGTCAAACTGGCGCTCTGGCTGCGCGCCCAGATGCCGGATGCCGCCTCGGCCAGCGAGATCGACGCCTTCCTGCGCGCCAATCCGGACTGGCCCGGCCGCAGCCTGCTGGACCAGCGGCTGCAGCAGGCACTGGCGGTGGAGCCGGACGACGCCGTCGCCCGCGCGCTCTGCGCCTCGCATCGTCCGGACACCACCCTGTCGCTGCTGCGCTGCGCCACCGCGCTGTCGGCGCCGGGCGTGCTACTTCCGCCGGGCGCCGTCGCCACGCCGGCCCTGCCGCTTAGTCCCGGCACCCTGCCGGCCGCCGTCGCCACCGCCGCCAGCGCCGCCTGGGTGGGCGGCATCGACGATGCCCCGCACGAGGCGGAGTTCCTGCGCGTATTCGGCCCGTTGCCGACAGTAGCCGACCAGTGGCGGCGCTTCGACCGCCAGGAATGGAGCGGTGCCGCCGCTGCCGCCGCCCGGCAGGTGGCGCGCCTGGCGCCTGCGATGATGCCGCTCGCGAGCACCCGCCTCGCGCTGCGTCGAGGCGACACGGGTGCGGACGGGCTGGCCGCCGCCCTGCGCGGAGAAGCGGCCGCCAACCCGGAGATGCTGCTCGACCTCGCCCGCTGGCTGCGCCGGCATGATCGCGACGACGAGGCGCTCGCCCTCTGGCATGACCGGGCCCTCGCCGCCGAGCGCGCTGCCGGCGGCGCGCGCATGCCGGCCTTCTGGCGCGAGCGGGAGGCCCTGGCACGGGAGCTGCTGAGCAGGCAGCGCGACGCCGACGCCCTGTTCCTGGCGCATGACGAGGTGCAGACGGACCAGGCCGTCCGTCTCGATATCGATTTCCTGACCGGCTGGATCGAGCTGCGCCGCCTGCATGCGGCGCCCGATGCGGCCCAGCGCTTCGCGGAGCTGACCCGCGCCTCCCGCTCCGTGATCACCACCAGCCGCGGCTTCTACTGGCTGGGACGGGCCCTGGACGAGCAGGGCCGCGCGGCCGAGGCGCGCGATGCCTACGCGCGGGCGGCGGCGCGGCCGACGAGCTTCTATGGCCAGGCCGCCGTCAGGCTGCTGTCCCCGGACGACGACGTTGCCCTCGCCGCCGCGATCGCCCGGCTGCGCGATCCGGCCTGGACGCCCGGCGAGGCGATCCGTTTCGCGGGCCTCGAGCTGGCCAGGGCCGCGACGCTGCTGGTTGCCTGGAACGACCCGCACCAGGCCCGCGCCTTCCTGCTGCGTCTGGACGAACGCGCCGACGACGATCGCGATCACGGCCTTGGCGCCAGCTTCGCCGACCGGCTCGGCCTGCCCGACGTCGCGGTCGCCATCGCCCGCGGCGCCGGAAGGCACGGGCTGGTGCTCGCGGGGTCGGGCTGGCCCGCACCCTACATTCCCGCCTCCGAGCCCAGCCTGCCGGCCGGGTTGGCGCTGGCCATCATGCGCCAGGAGAGCAGCTTCGATGCGACCGTCGTAAGCCCGGCCGGCGCGCGCGGGCTCATGCAGTTGATGCCGGCCACCGCCCGCACGGTCGCGGCGATGCGGATCGACGCCGGCACGCTGGCCGATCCGACCATCAACATGGCGATCGGCACCACCTATCTCGATGGGCTGCTGAGGCGCTTCGGCGGCACGATCCCCTACGCGGTGGCCGCCTACAATGCCGGCCCCAACCGGGTGCGGCAGTGGCTGCAGCAGAACGGCGATCCGGCCGCTGCCCAGCCTGGTATCGCGGTGCTCGCCAATGCGGCACCGAATGCGGCGATGATCGACTGGATCGAGATGATCCCATTCACGGAGACGCGAAACTATGTGCAGCGCGTGATGGAGAACCAGGTCGTCTATCGCGCCCGCATCGCTTCCGCGCCGCCGGGCCGCATCACCTGGACCGTCACCAGGCGATGAGCCGGCCGGACGACCGGCCCCTTGGCGCTGCCCGGCTGCGCCTGCCGGTGCTGGTCGCGAGCGGTCTCGGCAGCGGCTTCAGCCGACTGGCGCCGGGCACGGTGGGCTCGCTCGCCGCCCTGCTGCCCGGCATACTGCTCAGTGCACACACGGGCCTGCTGCTGCTGTCGATCGTGGTCGTCTGCGCGGCCGGGCTGTGGGCGATCCCGCGCGCCTCGGGCGGCGCGGATCATGGCTGGATCGTGATCGACGAGGTCGCCGGCCAGTGGATCACGCTGCTCGGCCTCGTGTCCTGGCATCGCCATGTCCCGCACGACGCCGCCACGGCTGGGCTCGCAGGGCGGCTGGGCTGGTTCCTGGCCGCGTTCCTGGTGTTCCGGCTGCTCGACATCACCAAGCCGTCCCTCATCGGCGTCATCGACCGGCGCCACGACGCGCTCGGCGTGATGGGGGACGACGTGCTGGCCGGCCTGGCGGGCGCCATGCTGCTGGGCCTGGCTCGCCTCGTCCTGCCAGCCTGGGCCGGCTGTCTGGCAGGCTGATACCCATCCGGCCGCGGCCGGGGCATCATCGGGCCTATCCTGCGACCTGGAGTTCGTGATGCTCGATGAAGCGATCCTGTCCCTGGCCGAGCGGACGCTGGTCACCCTGCGCACGGCCGGGCTGACCGTGGCGACCGCCGAAAGCTGCACCGGCGGCCTGGTCGCAGCCAGCCTGACCCATCACGCAGGCAGCTCGGACGTGGTGCTGGGCGGCTTCGTCACCTACTCGAACGCCATGAAGCAGCAGCTCCTGGGCGTCGAGATGGCACTGTTCGACCAGGTGGGCGCCGTCAGCGAGGCGGTCGCGCTGGCGATGGCAGAGGGCGCCCTGCAACGATCCGGAGCCGGCTGCGCGGTCTCGATCACCGGTATCGCCGGACCGGGCGGCGGTAGCCCGGACAAGCCGGTCGGACTGGTCTGGCTGGCCTGCGTCGGGGCCGGCAAGGCACCTCGCGTCGTTCGCCATGTCTTCGCTGGCACGCGAGAAGAGGTGCGCAGTCAGGCAGCCGGGGTTGCACTGACGCTCCTATCGGAGCGCGCCTCCTGAGGCTGGCGCGGACCACGTTCAGGCGTCGGCGCCGGACGCCTCGGCACCGGGCTGCTTGCGACCATGGCGGTGCGCGATATTGTAGGCGTGGATCTGCGCCTCGGTGACGAAGCCGAGATGGCCGGTGTCGATCTCGTCGAAATGACGGGCGACCCGGCTCCAGCCGGCGTCCTTGGCTTGGGCCGGGGTGAGCTTCCCGTCATGCGAGGTGTTGGCCGCCTCGAAATGCTCCTGCAGCCCGGAATAGTGCCGGTGCGGCATGTCGGCCACCGGCTGAGCCATCACCGGCTGGGCCGCCAGCGACGCGAGCACGGCTGCACGCACGGGCTGGCTCGGCGCGGAGGCGAAGCACGCGAGTGTGGTCAATAGTCCGGTCACGGCGAAAGCCGCTCCGGCATTCCAGATCGAACGCATCACCAGGAGTTTCCCCATGACCGCCTGGGAAGACCTGTCTACGGATCATCCCTCGCAGATAAACACCCGAAACATTCTGCTTCGGGTGTCCATATTAGATCATGAAGACCTTACCGGCCAATTAATCCCGGCCGCCTTGGGCGACCGAGGCATTCGGACGGGGGCTACTTGCCCTCGGGAGTCGTAGTCGCCGCGGGCGCGTTGCCCGGCATCGCGTTGCCCATCGCACCGGAGGCCGGCGCCGACATGCCCGTGCCTGGTGCCGCCATCGCGCCACTGGCGGACGGCGCCGTGCTGGTGCTGGAAGGACCCATGCCAGTCCCGGGAGCGCTCATGCCGGTGCCGCCGCCGGAGGGGGCCATCGCATTGCCGGGCGCACTCATCCCGCTGCCGTTCGGAGCCATCCCGCTGCCGGTCGGAGCCATGCCGCTGCCGTTCGGAGCCATGCCGCTGGTCGATCCACTGGCCGGCATCACGCCGCTCTTGGCGTTCGCCAGGCTCTGCTCGTTGAGCTTCGCGGTCTCGGCGTCACCCCCGGACTTGCCCTTCCTCATCATGCCGGAATGCTTGCCGTGCATATGATGACGGTGATGCATGGGGGCATCTTCGGTAGCGGCCAGCGCCGGGATAGCAACTGCCAGTGCCGCGGCACACACTGTCGCGCTTAGAATGGACTTCATTTCATATTCCTTCTCTGCCTGGCAACCAGGACGAGTTACAACAGAGCACGAACTGGCGCGTCGACTCGACCAGGAAACGACCTCCGGGTGTGCGGGTTCCGCAACAAACGCAAGAATTAAGCGATCCGCTCAGGCCTTGACCGGTTCCGTGGTCGCCACCGGCGGCCCATACACTTCCTTGGCCCGCTTGAGGAAGGCGCTGACCATCAACCGCACGGCCTCGTTGAAGACCACGCCGATCGCGGCCTGCAGCAGGCGGGAGCGGAACTCGAACTCGACGAAGAAGTCCACCGCACACCCCTTGGGGTGGGGGTTGAAGGTCCATTTGTTGTTCATGTAGCGGAATGGGCCCCGCTCGTAGCGCACGTGCGCCGTCCTCGGCCGATCGAGATCGACCCGGCTCGTGAAGCTCTCGCGAAACGGCCCGAACCCGATCGTCAGGTCCGCGTGCAGTTCCTTCGTCGTCCGGCTGCGTATGCGCGCGCCCACGCACCAGGGCAGGAAATCCGGATAGCGCTCGACGTCGGCCACGAGATCGAACAGCTGCTCCGGGCTGTAGGCGATCACCCGCCGCTCCGCATGCGTCGGCATCAGGCAGCCACTGCCGCTGTCGTGGCGCGTGCGCGCGCCATGCGCAATGCCGCGAAATCCTCGTCCGCGTGATAGGAGGAACGCGTCAGGGGAGTGGCGCTCACCTGCAGGAAGCCCTTCGAGCGGGCCATTCCGGCATAGTCGGCGAACTCGTCGGGGGTGACGAAGCGATCCAGCGCGGCGTGCTTCACGCTGGGCTGCAGATACTGCCCGAGCGTGATGAAGTCGACGTCAGCGACGCGGAGGTCGTCCATCACCTGCAGGATCTCGAGGCGCTGCTCGCCGAGCCCGACCATCAGGCCGGACTTGGTGAAGATGGTCGGATCGCGCTCCTTGACCTGGTCCAGCAGCCGCAGGGACTGGAAATAGCGCGCCCCCGGCCGGATGGTGGGGTAAAGCCGCGGCACGGTCTCCAGGTTGTGGTTGAACACGTCGGGCCGGGCGGCGACGACGATGTCGAGCGCCGCCGGCTTGCGCAGGAAGTCCGGGGTCAGGATCTCGATCGTGGTATCGGGTGCCGCGTCGCGGATCGCCGTGATCACGCGGGCGAAGTGGGCGGCGCCGCCGTCGGCAAGGTCGTCGCGATCGACAGATGTGATCACCACGTGGCGCAGCCCCAGCTTCGCCACCGCATGCGCGACGCGACCGGGCTCGCCGTCATCGAGCGCCATCGGCTGACCGGTGCGGACGTTGCAGAACGAGCATGCCCGGGTGCAGATCTCGCCCATGATCATCATGGTCGCGTGCCGCTGCGACCAGCATTCGCCGATGTTCGGGCAGGCAGCCTCCTCGCAGACGGTCACCAGCTTCTGCTCGCGCATGAGCGCGCGGGTCTCGTGATAGACCGGATGCGTCGGCGCCTTCACCCGTATCCAGTCCGGCTTGCGGGCGATCGGGTTATCCGGTCGACGTGCCTTCTCGGGATGACGCGGAGCGTCAGCCGGCAGACGGTGATCGATCAGCAACCGGGAAGCCATGCACAGGACCTTGAGAGTTGAGGTGAAGCAGAGATGGAACGCCGCAACATGCCAGTCAACGGCATGCCGATCGCGCGATCTTCGGGATCAGGTCGGCTCCACGTCGGCGAGACAGATGCTCTTAAAAGTGGATGACCTGTCCATAGGCGTCGAGCACCGCCTCGTGCATGGTCTCGCTCACGGTGGGATGCGGGAACACGCTGTGCATCAGCTCCTGCTCGGTCGTCTCCAGCGTGCGGGCAATGACGTAGCCATGGATCATCTCGGTCACTTCCGCGCCGACCATGTGTGCGCCCAGCAACTCGTCGGTGCGGGCATCGAACACCACCTTGACCATGCCCTCGGGCTCGCCCATCGCGATCGCCTTGCCGTTGCCGACGAACGGGAAGCGTCCGACCCGAATCTCGTGCCCGCTCTCGCGCGCGCGCGCCTCGGTCAGGCCGACGGAGGCGATCTGCGGCCGGCAGTAGGTGCAGCCCGGGATGTTGGTCCAGTCGATCGGATGCACGTCCAGGCCGGCGATCTTCTCGACGCAGACGACGCCCTCGTGGCTGGCCTTGTGCGCGAGCCACGGCGCGCCGGCCAGGTCGCCGATCGCATACACCCCGGGCTCGCCGGTGGCGCAGAACGGATCGATCCTGACGTGGGTGCGATCGATCTCGACCCTGGTCCCTTCGAGGCCGATCCCCTCGACGTTTCCGACGATGCCGACCGCCGAGATCACTCGATCCACGGTGATCTCCTCGGACTTGCCACCCGCCTCCACCGGCACGATCACGGCGCCGCCCTCACGCCGCAGGGTGCCAAGCCTGGCGCCGGTGAGGATGCGCATGCCCTGCTTCTCGAACGCCTTGCGCGCGAACGCGCCGATCTCCTCGTCCTCGACCGGCAGGATCCGGTCGGCGACCTCGATTACCGTGACTTCCGCGCCCATGTTGCGGTAGAACGAGGCGAACTCGATGCCGATCGCGCCGGAGCCGACCACCAGCAGCCGGGCTGGCATCTCCTTCGGCACCATCGCCTCGTGATACGACCAGACGAACTCGTCCGGCTCCAGCCCGGGGAGTACGCGCGCACGGGCGCCGGTGGCCAGGATCACGTGCTTCGCGATCAGGTCGGCGACCAGCTCGCCGTCCCTGGTGACCTTGACGCGGCGGCGGTCGCCTTCGGTGCCGTCCAGCATCCCGGAGCCGCTGAACACCGGGATCTTGTTCTTCTTGAGCAGGTAGCCGACGCCCGAGGCGAGCTGGTTGGCGATCGCGCGCGACCGCTTCACCACCCGGCCGAGGTCGAAGCGGATGTTGTCGGCCGCGAAGCCGAAATCGTCCAGGTGGTGCAGCAGGTGGTTGATCTCGGACGAGCGCAGCAGCGCCTTGGTCGGGATGCAGCCCCAGTTCAGGCAGATCCCGCCCAGATGCTCGCGTTCCACCACCGCGGCCTTCATCCCGAGCTGGGTCGCACGTATCGCCGCGACGTAGCCGCCCGGTCCGCCGCCGATCACGATGAGGTCGAATTCAGTCTCTGCCATCTGCGTCAGACCACCAGGCTCATCGGAGCTTCGACCACCGACTTGAACACCGACATCCACTGCGCCGCCAGCGCGCCGTCGATGACGCGATGGTCGACCGACAGCGTGCAGGTCATCACCGTGGCCACCTCGATGCGGTCGCCGTCGCGCACCACCGCCCGCTTGTCGCCGGCGCCGATGGCGAGGATGGCGCCCTGCGGCGGGTTCAGGATCGCCGAGAAGTCGCGCACGCCGTACATGCCCATGTTCGAGATCGAGAACGAGCCGCCCTGGAACTCCTCCGGCTTCAGCTTGCCCTCGCGGGCCCTGGCGATCAGCGCCTTGGCGCCGTTGCTGAGCTGCGACAGGCTCCTGATGTCGGCCTGGCGGATGATCGGGGTGATCAGGCCGTCGGGGATCGACACCGCGATCGAGATGTCGACGTCGTCGTAGAGAATGATCGCCTCGTCGGTATACGAAGCGTTGACCTTCGGCACGCGCCGCAGCGTGACCGCCGCCGCCTTGATCAGCAGGTCGTTGACCGAGAGCTTGAAGTGGCCCGGTCCCTCCTTCGGCGCCGACGCGTTCAGCTCGCCGCGGAGTGCCAGCAGCCGGTCCAGCTCGATGTCGATCGAGACGTAGAAGTGCGGGACGAACTGCTTGGACTCCGACAGCCGGCGCGCGATCACGCGGCGGATGTTGCTGTTTGGGAACTTCGTGTGCGGCGCGGTGATCGCGACGGGTGCCGGCTTGACCGGTGCGGGCGCCGGAGCCTGAGCCGGGGCGGGAGCAGCCGCGGCGGCGGCGGACGGGGCGGCGGCGGGCGGGGCGGCGGCGGGCGGGGCGGCAGGGGGCGGGGCGGCAGGGGGCGGGGGGGGGCGGGGGGGGGGGGGGCCGGGGGGCGGCGCCGCGGCGGCAGGCTGCCGCGCCGCCTCGATGTCGGCGCGGATGATGCGACCGTGCGGGCCGCTGCCGGTCAACGCGGCGGCATCGATCCCGGCCTCCCTGGCGAGCCGCCGGGCCAGCGGCGATATGAACAGCCTGCCGCCATCGGCAGACGCGGCCGCGGGCGCTGCGGCGGGAACGCCGGACTCGCGCGTGGGCTGCGCCGCGGCAGTCGCTTGAGTGGCTTCCGGCGCCGGGGCGGCGGGAGCCGAAGCGGCCGGCGCCTCCGAGGCGGAGGCGTCCGCCACCGTCTCGCCCTGCTCGACGATGACCCCGATCGGCGCGTTCACCTTCACGCCCTCGGTGCCGTCGGCGACCAGGATGCGGCCCAGCACGCCCTCGTCGACGGCCTCGACCTCCATGGTCGCCTTGTCGGTCTCGATCTCGGCGATCACGTCGCCGGCCGAGATTGTCTCGCCTTCCTTCTTCAGCCAGCGCGAGAGCGTGCCCTCGGTCATCGTGGGCGACAGTGCCGGCATCAGGATGTTCACGGCCATCGTGCGATCCCCTCAGACCAGCTTGCGGACCGCGTCCACGACCCACTCGGGCTGCGGCAGGGCCAGCTTCTCGAGATTGGCGGCGTAGGGCAGCGGCACGTCCAGCCCGTGCACGCGCACCGGCGGGGCGTCGAGCCAGTCGAAGGCATGCTCGATCACCTGCATCGCGATCTCGGCCCCGATGCCGGCGAACGGCCAGCCCTCCTCGACCATGACCACACGGTTGGTCTTCTTGACGCTCTCGATGATGGTCGCGGTGTCGAGCGGACGCAGCGTGCGCAGGTTGATCACCTCCGCCTCGATGCCCTCGGCAGCCAGGGTCTCGGCGGCTTTCAGCGCCACGCCGACCATGATCGAGAACGCGACGATGGTGACGTGGCTGCCGGCGCGCTCGATCTTGGCGCGGCCGATCGGGAGGATGAAGTCGGGATCGGTCGGGCACTCGAAGCTCTGCCCGTAGAGCAGCTCGTTCTCCAGGAAGATGACCGGGTTCGGGTCCCGGATCGCGGCGCGCAACAGGCCCTTGGCGTCCGCCGACGAGTATGGCGCCACCACCTTGAGCCCCGGAATATGGGCATACCAGCTCGCGTAGCACTGGCTGTGCTGCGCCGCGACGCGGGAAGCCGCCCCGTTCGGCCCGCGGAAGACGATCGGCGAGCCCATCTGGCCGCCCGACATGTAGAGCGTCTTGGCCGCCGAATTGATGATGTGGTCGACCGCCTGCATGGCGAAGTTGAACGTCATGAACTCGACGATCGGCTTCAGGCCGGTGAGTGCCGCACCTACCGCCATGCCGGTGAAGCCATGCTCGGTGATCGGGGTGTCGATCACACGCCGCTCGCCGAACTCCTCCAGCATGCCCTGGCTGACCTTGTAGGCGCCCTGATACTCCGCGACCTCCTCGCCGATCAGGAACACGTCGTCGTCGGCGCGCATCTCGACCGACATCGCCTCGCGCAGCGCCTCGCGCACCGAGATCGACTTCGTCTCGCCCCAGTCCTGCTCCGGCGCCACGCGCGCCAGCTCCGGCGTCTTGGCGGCGGAGGCGCGGTCGGCGATCTCGTGCATGCTCCCGGTCTCGCCATCGGACCTGACCGGAGGCGCTGCCGCTTCGGCCTCCGCAGCAGAGTGCGCCGGCTCGGCGTTCCCGGATGCGGGGGCGGACTCGGCTTTTGCGGCCGCTGGCGCGGACTCGGCTTTTGCGGCCGCTGGCGCGGACTCGGCTTTTGCGGCCGCTGGCGCGGCCTTGGCCTCCATCGACGAGGCGTCCTCGCCTTCGCCGAGCAGGATCGCGATCGGCGCGTTCACCGCCACGTTCTCCGCACCTTCATCGACCAGCAGCCTGCCGATGGTGCCCTCGTCGACCGCCTCGACCTCCATCGTCGCCTTGTCGGTCTCGATCTCGGCGATCACGTCGCCGGCAGCGACCGCGTCGCCGACCTTCTTCAGCCAGCGCGAGAGCTTGCCCTCGGTCATCGTGGGCGACAGCGCCGGCATCAGCACCTGGGTCGACATTCGCTCAGCTCTCCACCAAGATATGTGTCCAAAGTTCAGCGGGGTCCGGCTCCGGGCTCGACTGCGCGAACTCGGCCGCATCCGCCACGATCCGCTTGATCTCGTCGTCGATCGCCTTTAGCACGCCCTCCTCGGCGCCCCGCTCCAGCAGCGCGTGCCGCACGCGCTCGATGGCATCCTTCTCGCGCCGCATCTGGTCGACCTCGTCGCGGGTGCGATACTTCGCCGGGTCGGACATCGAGTGCCCGCGATACCGGTACGTCGTCATCTCCAGCAGGAACGGGCCGTTGCCGGCGCGGCAATGCGCCACCGCCTGACGGGCGGCGTCATGCACCGCCTCGACATCCATGCCGTCGACCTGCAGGCCAGGGATGCCCCAGGGCGCCCCGTTCCTGTACAGCTCGCGCGAGGCGGACGAGCGCTCGACGCTGGTGCCCATGCCGTAGCGGTTATTCTCGATCACGAACACGCAGGGCAGCTTCTGCAGGGCGGCGATGTTGAAGCTCTCGAACACCTGGCCCTGGTTCGACGCGCCCTCGCCGAAATAAGCCACCGCCACCTCGTCGCTGCCGCGGTAGCGGTTGGAGAAGGCGAGGCCGATGCCGATCGCGACCTGGGCGCCGACGATGCCGTGCCCGCCGTAGAAGTTCTCCTTGCGGGAGAACATGTGCATCGAGCCGCCCTTGCCGCGCGAGTAGCCGGTAGCCCGCCCGGTCAGCTCCGCCATCACGCCGCGCGCCTCCATGCCGGTGGCCAGCATGTGGCCGTGGTCGCGGTAGGAGGTCACCACCTTGTCGCCGGGCTTGAGCGCCATCTGCACGCCGGTGACCACGGCTTCCTGCCCGATATAGAGATGGCAGAACCCGCCGATCAGCCCCATGCCGTAGAGCTGGCCGGTGCGCTCCTCGAAGCGGCGGATCAGCACCATGCCGCGATAGGCCCGCATCAACTCGTCCCGGGTCATCGCCGGGCTGTTGCGCAGCTCGCTGACCTGCTGGCCCCCGATGTCGTTCTGCGCCTTTGAAGGCTTGTTCATGGAGACGCCCTTTCGCGCTTTGAACGTGAGGATTCCGGCTCGGCTATCAGGGTCCGGCCGCCCGACTTGGCGACCACTCTTAGCGCATCGACGCGCATGCCGCGATCGACCGCCTTGCACATGTCGTACAGCGTCAAAGCCGCAATGCTGGCAGCGGTCAACGCCTCCATCTCCACCCCGGTGGGGCCGGTGGTGCGCACGCGGGCCTCGATCTCGATGCCGGATCCGTCGTCCGATGGCCACAGCTCGACCGCGACCGAGGACAGGCTCAGCGGATGGCAGAGCGGGATCAGCTCCGCCGTGCGCTTGGCCGCCATGATGCCGGCGATCCGTGCCGTCGCCAGCACGTCCCCCTTGGGCAGGCCGCCGGACAGGATCAGCGCCAGCGTCTCGGGGCGCATCGCCACCAGGCCGCGCGCGACCGCCTCCCGCCGGGTGTCCGGCTTGTCGGAGACATCCACCATCACCGCCCGTCCCGCGCCGTCGAGATGGGTCAGGGTCGCCGCCGAACCTTCCCCACCCGTCACCCTGTCCGCTCCCGTATCCGACATGGCGCTCAGATCGGACCCAGCAGGGCGGCCGCGGCGGCACCGGGATCGGGCTGGCGCAGCAGGCTCTCGCCGACCAGGAAGCAGCACGCGCCCACGCTGCCCAGGCGAAGGATGTCGGCGCGGCTGCCGATGCCGCTCTCGGCGACCACGATCCGGTCGGGCGGCACCAGCGGCGCCAGCGAGAGCGTGGTGGCGAGATCGGTGTGCAGCGTGCGCAGGTTGCGGTTGTTGATGCCGATCAGCGCGACCGGCAACGCCAGCGCGCGATGCAGCTCCGCCTCGTCATGCACCTCGACCAGTACGTCCAGCTGCAGCCTTGCTGCCAGCGCCGCCAGCGAGGCGGCGGTCTCGTCGTCGAGGACGGCCATGATCAGCAGGATGCAGTCGGCCCCGACCAGCCGGCTCTCCTGGACCTGCCAGTCCTCCAGGATGAAGTCCTTGCGCAGCACCGGCAGCGCCGTCGCCGCCCGGGCCGCCCGCAGGTGCGAGACGTGACCCTGGAACGACGGTCCGTCGGTCAGCACCGAGAGGCAGGCGGCTCCCAACGCCTCGTATCGCCGGGCGATGGCGGCCGGGTCGAAGTCCGGGCGGATCAGCCCGGCGGACGGCGAGGCCTGCTTTATCTCCGCGATCAGCCCGATCCGGCGTTCGTCGACATGGCGGCGCAGCGCGCGGACGAAACCGCGCCGCGGTCCATCGTCGAGATCACGCACGCGGCTCTCGAGCTCGGCGAGCGGCAGCGCCGCGCGGCGCCGCGCGACCTCCCTGCGGGTCTGCGAGCAGATGCGGGCCAACGTGTCGGACACATCCGCCATCAAGCCTGGTGTTCCTCGTCCTTCGACCGCCCGGCCATCTGCGGCGTATCGGCGCGGAGTGCTTCGAGCACGGACCATGCTGATCCGTCGTCGAGCGTCCGCGCCGCGGCCGCGACCGCCTGACGCCAGGCGACGGCGTCCGGCTCGGGCGGGAACATGTTGCCTCCGCGCGCCACGCACAAGCCCGCAGCCGCATTAAGCAGCACCGTGTCCCGGTACGCCCCCCGCGCGCCGCGCAGCAGGGCCTCGAGTGCCGCCGCATTGCAGGCGGGATCACCGCCGGCGATTGCCGCGATCGGCGCCGGCGCGAGACCGGCGATCTCCGGCGTCACGGTGAAACGATGCAGCCGGCCCGCTTCGAGCGCCACCACCCGGCTCGGCCCGGCCAGGGTCAGCTCGTCGAGGCCCTGCCCGCCGCCTCCGAGACTGTCCTCGCCATGCACCGCCCACACCCGTCTCGATCCGAGCCCCCGCAGCGTCTCCACCACCGGCTCCAGCCAGCCGGCGTCGAACACCCCGATCAGCTGGAGCGACACCGAGGCCGGGTTGCAGAGCGGACCCAGCAGGTTGAACAGCGTGCGGAAGCCGAGCTCGGCGCGCACGCCGGCCGCATGGCGCAGCGCCGGATGGTGTTGCGGCGCCGAGAAGAAGGCCAGCCCGTGCCGCGCGAGCCGCCTCTCCAGCGCCAGGGGGTCGGCCAGCGGCGGCACCCCGAGGGCGGCGAGCACGTCGGTGCCGCCGGTGGGCGAGGATTGCCCGCGGTTGCCGTGCTTGGCGACAGGCACGCCGAGGGCGGCGAGGACGAACGCCACGGCGGTGGAAACGTTCAGGGTGCCGTGCTGATCCCCGCCGGTGCCGCACACGTCGATCGCACCGTGCGGCGCCCGCACCGGCCGCATCCGGGCCCGCATCGCGCGCACCGCGCCGGTCAGCTCGGCGACCGACTCGCCTCGCACCCGCAGGCCCATCAGCAGGGCGCCGACCTGCGCCGGCGTCGCGGCACCCGACATCACCACGTCGAACGCCGCCTCCGCCTCCGCCTCCGACAGGGTGTCGCCGCGCGCGATCCGGCCGAGGAATGGTCTCAGGCCGGCGGGAGTGGCAGGCGTCCGGGCGTCAGGAATAGGCCGCAGCATCCCGTTCCCGCATGCCCTCAGGCCGCCCGGGACTGGAGATCATCCCCGGACTTGAGATCATCCCCGAACTTAAGATCATGATGTCCGCGCGCGATCGCCAGGAAGTTGCGCAGGATGTCATGGCCATGCTGCGAGGCGATGCTCTCGGGATGGAACTGCACGCCGAAGATCGGCAGGTCGCGGTGACGCAGTCCCATGATGACGTGGTGCTCGGTCCAGGCGGTCGGCACCAGCAGCTCCGGCAGGCTCTCCAGCCGCACCACGAGGCTGTGGTAGCGGGTCGCGCCGAACGGGCTCGGCAGGCCGGCGAAGATGTCGCTGCCGGTGTGACGGACCGGGCTGACCTTGCCGTGCATCGGCGCCGGCGCCCGCACCACCGCGCCGCCGAAAGCCTGCCCGATCGCCTGGTGACCCAGGCAGACGCCAAGCACCGGCACCTGGCCGGCCGCCGCGAGGATCAGCTCGCAGCAGATCCCGGCCTGGTCGGGCGCGCACGGTCCCGGCGAGAGCACGATCGCCTCCGGCCGGAGCGCGAGCGCCTCCTGCACGGTGAGCTGATCGTTGCGCCGCACGTCGCAAGCCGCCCCCAGATCGCCGAAGTGGTGCACCAGGTTGAAGGTGAAACTGTCGTAGTTGTCGATCAGCAGAATCATGGTCCGAGAATGGCCTCCGGGTTGCACCTGGTCAAATGACGGCTCAAGTGACCAGCGATTCTAAATGGCCGTTGAGAGTGGTGGATTTCCCTGTGTCGAGAGGTGTGGTTCAA
>JAABUX010000612.1_pt1 | contig 59379 bp, 1 predicted proteins | sample 5561851 | NCBI WGS metagenome assembly JAABUX01 (sample SAMN10711883, study PRJNA513361) | rock metagenome | isolation source: Antarctica rocks | place: Antarctica: Victoria Land, Richard Nunatak red sandstone | collected 2016-01-03
TATAGGCTATTATCTCTTCGCCCTTAGAAATTTCCTCTTCCTCTTTAAGGATATTAACCCTTAGTAGGAGTATTATCCCTTTAATCTTTATATATAAGTAGTATTATATAAGGCTCTAATTAGGTTACTAATATAATAAGAGTATCTCTTATTTTTAGGATATTAAGTTATATTATAAGTTAATTATAAAGATCTTTATATAACTTATTTAAAAAGTTATTATAAAGTATATACTTTATTAATAGCTTAAGTTATCTTTTTAACTTAATAAGGTAATTTATAAAGTTTATAATCTTTTAATATTCCTTTTACTTAGCTTTTAAATAGTACTTATTAATTATTAGATATTAATTTTAAAGATCTTTTATTTAATTTATTAAGAAATTATTAAAGTATTCCTAGGATTATTTATCCTTTAATATATCCTTTATATACTCCTATTATATAGCCTTAGGGTCTAGGGCTATATATTATAACGCGTATTAGATTTTTATAAAGTTATTAAGAAAATAGGTTATACTTATTTTAATTATATTAATTATATTATTAAATTATTCTTAATATTTTTATACTAACTTCCTATTATATATATATAGGTCCTACGGCCTAAGAATATAAGTTTTATATTAAGGATACTTTAGTTTTAATTCTTTTATTAATAATAGGTAATATTAATAACCTACTTAGGTAGTATTATTAATATATATTTCCCGCTCTAACTCCTATAAATATTATTATAGATCTTATATCTACTACCTTTTAAAGACTTCTTCTTTAAGTTTTTATATCCTTTATAATAGTACTTCTTAGGTTTTAAGTAATAGGGACTAGGTTTATACGCCTAATAGCCGCTCCTAGATAGTTAATTATAATTATAATATATCTATTATTAATTTATTAACTAATTCTTAAGACTTACTTTCTTTATAAGCTTAATCCCTTATATTTAGGCGGGTTATCTACGCTAGTTCATTAACCTTTTTACTTTATACCTATAATAACCCTTCTCTACTTATCTTATTAATAGTTAGGCTACTACCCCTAAATAGGGTAGAGTAATTAGAATATAAGGGTACTATATAATAATATAACTATTAAGTACTATAAATAGTACGTATATATATATATATAGAACTCTCTATTCTTATTAATAGTAAGACTAATCGCTACCCTTCCCTTTAAGGGGAATTCCCTCCTCTATATATTATAGGTAAAGGGGTAGCGTAGTACTACTACGTACTATAGACGCCACGTCGATAGTAGTACTATATTCCTAACTAGTCCTTACACTTTTATTATAAATAAGGAATTCTTTTTATATTACCTTTACCCTATTTAATATATATCTATAATTCTTAAAGCTAGACTACTTATCTATAATACTCTTATCTAGGAAAATAAGCTATTCTACTTATTAACTAGTAAGATTTAGTATCTAATTAGTCCTAAGAAATTAACTTTATTAGTATATAATCTTTTTTACCTACTTCCTACTTTAGTTAATTTACCTAATAGCCTTATTAATAGCTTATTATAAGATAGTAATATTAAATTTATCCTAGAGAAAGTCTTATATCTTATCTTAATATATTATAGGCTAATAGGCTAGGAAGTCTAGAAGCTCCTTTATATAGTATAATAATAGTATAAAACGCTGGCTACTTAGCTTAAGGATACCCTTTAACTATTAGACTATTTTATACTTTACTTAGTTACTCTTCTATTACTCTAGTATCCTCCTCTTTATTATAGTAGCTAATAGTATTTCTTTATTACTATATTTAAGAAGTAGATATCCCGCGACCTCCTCTTATAAATATAAGCCATTCTAGCGGGGTATAGGGTAAGGAAGGGTAGGGAGGCGGTAATAGTAATATAAGTAGTAGGTAATAACGGTAATAGATTATATAAGTAAAGTATATATAGCCTTAATTAGTAATATATCTAGACTACTTAGATATCTATTAGGTACTTTAGAGATATATTAGTTTATATAGTATAAATTATATAAGAATTTTAGTTTTTTCTTAGGTAGTACTAAGACTACTATATAAAAGTATTAGAACGGTAATATTAGATTTAATATATAGAGGTTTATTAACTAAAGTAACTAAAGTAGTAAGGCTTATAGAAAGCTTTATTAAAGGCGTTAATAATACTAAAGGTATTAGTAGCTACCTTAGAGGAATATATATACATTTTAATAATTATTTAAATTATTATATAGTTAAAAAGCTTTATAATAATTATTGTAAAATTATTAGAATTTTTTTAAATACCTTATTAGAAAACGTTTTTACTATAGATTTGTTATTCATATTTTTTAAAATTCTTAACAAATTATTAATAAATTGTCAGAATTATTAGATAGTTATTAAATTATTAACAAGTACTCTAGACCTATTAGGCTTCCTCTAAGGTACTTACCTTCCTAGTACTACTCTTATAAATAATAGAATAGCTTATTTCTAGAAGAAAAAGAAGTATTATATAAGGTATAAGAGTAATTAGATTCCTTAGCCTAGGAGGTTATAAAATTAATATCTATTATTTTATAACTAGGGTTACTATTATAATCTTTATTACTTCTATATTATTTATTACTATAAAAGGGATCCTCTTTAGAAGGATTTAAATAAAACTACTAGTATGCCCTTATTTTATTATAGAAGTCTTTAATAGTATTATCTATTATAGCTTAATATACCCTCTATAAATATAATAGCTATTATAGCAGTCTACCTAATTATTATCTATTACCTTACCCTCCTCTAGCGGGTTAAGGAGGGTAAGGGGGTAGTTATAAATCTAATATATTTACTAGTCCTACCGCGATTTAAAGTCTTACCGCTAGTAGTAAGATATTATTTTAATCCTATTAATAATAAGGTTACTAGTAAGCTTAATTTAGTAAAAACGGGGGGTAAGTATTACTATATTACTAGTTATTAAGTAGTTAAAAGGGTAACTAGTAGCCTACTTTATTAAAAAATTTATTATATTACTTAACTTATTTAGCTTTATAAGGCTAATAGTAAGATTAACTACTATTAATATTCTATAACTTAATAGTATAAGCCTACTATTTATATTTTATATTATTAAGAGTAGATAAGAAGTTACTTATAAATATTCTCTTAGTAGGGTAACTAGTATTATACTATAATTCTAAGTCTATACTATTATAAATAATATTAAGTTATATTAAAGTTATAAATAACCTAGTATCTTTAATAGAGTAAAGTATTTTTAATATAAACTTCCTAGGCTTTTTATAACTATTTATATCCTTTATAATATATATCTTATATAATATAGGTAATAGTAATATTAATAGGTTAATTAAATTATTCTAATAAAGTCTTAGCCTATTATTTAATACTTTTATTAAGATTAATAATACTTTACTTAGTATTATTAAGTTTACTTAAGGTCTACTAATCTAGAGCGGGATTATAAAGGCTTAGTTATAAATTAGCTTATATAATTATTAGATCCTTTAATAGATATAATTATCTAGTATATTTAATAAATAGGTAGATATCCTTAAAGTAGGTATCTTAATTAATATATTTAATAGCTAATTTAGTACTAATAGAATTTCTATTATATATAAGATTAAAATATCCTAAGTTACCCTAATTCTATCTAGGTCTTTAATTAAGACCCCTATTATTAATACTTAACCCTAATTAACTAGGTAGGCCTAGTAGTCCTAGAGGCTCTAGAGGAGGTAGGTTATTATAAAGGTATAGTACTATACTAGTAGTAATAGTTATTATAATAGTAAGCTCTATAATTATATAAGGTATATTAGGTAAGGGATCTATTAAATACCTATAGGTTACCTCTTTTATAAAAGTCTATTAGGTATTTATATAACTATTTATAATAGGTACTAAGCCTTCTTAAGGAGAGCTTAGCCTTCCTAGGGGTATAAGTAATAGAACTAGTATAAGTTTAGTTAAAAAAAGGCTAATACCTTATAAAGTATAATTAGACCTACGGAAGGCTTTAGTAATACTTAGTTACTCAGATAAATTATTTAATAGCCTTTTAAAAAGCTAGGGTATTAGTAGCCTAAGTAAAAGGAAATAAGTCTAGTTTAATTAAAGTAGTATATCTATTACTTTATTTAGAAATCTCTAGTAGAGTAGGTTATTTTTAATTAATAATAATATAGTTAATATAGTAATTAGTATTCTTAAGGACTTTATAAATATATACTTATCTAGTAGCTTTAATACAGTTATAAATCTAGTATAATAAGCTATTACTTAAGGGGCGGTAATTAAGCTAGAATAAAGGAGGGTTTAGGTTATAAAAGGCTTTAAAAGTCTTTAAAACTTCTACTAAAGAAAAGGCGCTTATATTATACTTATATAAAAAACTATTAAAGTCTAATATAGAGGCTAATATAAAGGTATAATTATATTACCTAAATATAATAGATAGATTAAGAGCCTATTAAGGTCCTTAATAGCGCTATTTAAGATTAACTATTATTATAATAGATATAAGGATTTAGAGAGTTATAGAATTTTTTAGCTAATAGACTTAGTATAATTTAATATTATTAGTATAGTATTTAGTTCCTTTATAGATAATTAAATAGTACTTATAAAAGAGATTAATTTATATTAATATTACTACTATTAATAAGGTAATAAATAGCCTTAGCTAATTTTTTTTATATATAATTAATTAGCTATTAAGGATTCTATTAAGAAATAACTAGGTTATAGTATAGAAGCCATCCGTACTATAATATTATAGCTATAGTAAAGGAGAGAAAGTAAAATCTATAATACTAGGCTTAATAATTTTATAAGAAAGTAGTTAACTTATAAGTAGGAGTAGTCTAGTATCTAGATAATATTATTAATAATATAATTTACTATTTAAGCTTAGGATATAAAACGATAATAGAGTTAAATAGGCTTATAAAATCTATTTTATATTTTAATATTATAAAATAAGGTTAGAAGGTTAAAAGGGTAGGTAGGTAGTTAAGAGCTAGCTATCCCTTAATTAGTTATAAGAGTACTTATAAAGCCTTATTATATTAAAGACTCCTATTACTATAATACTTTTAAGCCTAAAGCCTTATAAAAGAGGATAAATTTATTCTTAAAGAGAGCTTTAATAAAGCTATTAACTCTACTTATTAATCTTAATATATTCTAGCTTAATACTACTAGTAACCACCTATTTTTATATATAATAATATTAGATATTAATATACTTTATATATATATAAAACTAAGGGTTTTTAACTAAAGTAATAGCTCCCTAATTATTATAATAAAGTAATATAATAGTAGGTTAGTAAGTATCCTTAAAGAGGTCTAGCTTAATAAGGAGCTATTAAAGCTAGATAGCTTCCTTTATAACTTATAGTTAACTTATATATTCTACTTTATAACTAAATAGGGTAATAATAAGCTATTACTTTAATAACTAGCTTATTACTCTATTACTAATATTAAAAATATAATTTATAATTAACTATTAAGTATCTTAATTACTAGCCTAATTAGTATTATTATAACTAATAAGAGGAAAGATACTCTTATAAAAAGTAAGTTATAAGTTAATACTATTAATTATACTTTAAAAGTAATAGAAAATCCTCTTAATAGCTATTTAATATAATTAATTTAAATTTAAATTATATTTATTAACTATTAAGATTATAAAGGTAATATTTAGCCTAGTCTCTAATATAGTATATATTAGGGAGTTAATAGCTAATTAATAATTCCTTTAAAAGGTATTAAAAGTTATATAATCTTTTTTAAATACTTATAAATTATTTATATCTATTAGAGTTATTATTATTAAAATAGGTAGAATAGTAATATTTAGTTGTACTACTATACTAATAAGGTGCTTCGTTCGAGTAGGAGTATTAAAACATGTTGAAACAGGATGTAATTAGTCGGACTAGCCGCGTACTAGACGCGCGCTAGTACCCGTCTTAGCATCCCATGTATTCTATCTCTCTCTACCTATATAGCTAGTAATAAAACAACTATTATTAAGGTAGTTAGCGTATATAGGGAATGGATATCATTTGTACGATTAGCGAACTAATATATACCGCCGCTAAGGGGTCATTATCATTCGAGTCGGAGGGGATTTCAGCCGGTTTTAGCGTCTTAGCGGAAATCTCTACTAGTAGATTCCCTAGCCCCCTTTTTACGGCAGTACGTAGTATTAATATAGAGGTAATCTATAAGGGATAATATTAATAGTAGTTATAGGGTAAATAAATAAATAAATACCCTACGCCTAGGCTTATAACCTATTAAAATAGGTAGAATAGTAATCGTTATTTTATTACTAGCTATATAGGTAGAGAGAGATAGAATATATAGGATACTAAGACGAGTACTAGCGCGCGTCTAGTACGCGGCTAGTCTAACTAATTATATCCTATTTTAATATATTTTAATAATTATAAGGTATAACTCTTATATATTAAAATCCTTTAATACCTTTCTAATATAAACTTCTTAACTTAATTATAATAGTTAATTTAGTTCTTAGTTAAGGGATATAATTAGTATAAAGATAGCTTTATAGCTTATTAACTTTACTATTAAAGTAAAAGTCTTATTATAATTAATCCCTTCCTATTATCTAAAACCCTTAATTACTTAATATACCTTATAATAGAGGACTTTATTATAAGGCCCCCTTCTTAACTTAAATACCTACTTCCTTTAAAGTACCTTTTAATTTAAAGGTAGCTATTTAAGCGCCTATATATTATTTTATATAAAGTAGTTAAATTTATCTTATAATATTACTTCTTAATCCTTTTTAATATTATTTATTATAACTTCCTTATATAATTTAAGTTTAAAGGACTTTATATCTTTAATTATAATTAAGAAGGTAAATATTATTAATAGATCTAAAGAGTTATTATATAATTTATTAAGAGGTATTTTAAATTTAAGGTAACTAGATAGGACTTTAATTAATATTAAGAGCTTATTAGTATCTTAATAAAATATTATAAAAAAGGGGCCTAATTTAATTTAAACTAGATATCTAATAGGGTTTTAAGGTGGGATTTTTTTAGCTATTATATCTCTAATATCTCTAATATAGTTTTATAATATATCTTTCATATTTTCTTACTATAATAGAATATAAGTAATTTAGGACCCCAAGCTTATTATAACTTATTAATTAGTTAATAAGTCCCCTAGTTACCCCTCTAGAGCTAGTATTAATATTAAAAGTCTAATAATTCTTTACTTTCTACTTATATCTATACTAAGGCTTTATAATATTTTCTATATAAATAATAATACTTAGCCTATTCCTACCTACTATCTAGGCCTTTACTAAGGTAGTAGAACTAGTAGATACTAGGTAAATAACAGTAGTTTAAAAGGTTTAGTTCTAGGCTAGTAGTAGGCTAGTAGTAGGATAGTAGTAGGACGGTAGTACGCTAGTAGTACGCTAGTATTATATATTAAAAATAAAAACACTAGTAGATAAAATTTAAAAAGGGGCTTTAAGATTAGTAAGGTATTAAGACGGTATTAAGACGGTATTAAGACGGTATTAAGACGGTATTAAGACGGTATTACCACGGTTTTACTACTCCTAAAACCCTATATAGAAATATTATATAATTATTAGTATTACGTAATAAAAAAATTAAGGTTTTAAGTTTACGCTAAAAGCGGGAAATCCGGGAGAGTTATATAGAGAGAACTAATAACGCTAAGTACTTTTTTTCTAAAAATCTAGAAGTTTTATAAAAATTTACTATTATAAAGTTATCCCTTATTAGGCCTAGTACGCGTAGGACTTAGATGAAATTTATATAATTTATATATATAAAGTTAAACCGTAGTACTACCGTTGTAATACTAAATCCGTTGTAGAATTCTTAACGTGTTAGTAGCGATGTTAGAGTTCTACAACCGATATACTACCGACGTATAACCGACGTACTACCGATTTAATACTATCATATTATAGTAGTAGCACGGTTATAATACCGTTGTTAGCTAGTCGTAGAATCTTATAAGGTGGCTAGACTGTACTTAATAATTTAAAAATAATTTAAATTAGTATAGTAGCTTAGAAGATATATTTTAATAAATAGATTTATCTACTAAACTAGTCTAACTATCTTATATCTTACTACCTCTCTACCGCGTTAATAGGTTTCTTCTATCCTACCTCTTCTTTACCTTTTATAATATAGTATAGATAGTAATACCTCCCCTTATAACCTATAATATATAAATTATACTAGCTACCTTTAAATAATATAGTATTACCCTTCTTATACTAAATTTAGCTCCTCTAGCTCCTTACTAATACCTTCTAAGCGCGTAGCTCTTTCTAAGCTAGAACCTAATACTATTAATAAGAGGGTAAAATCTTATAAGAGTAATAGTATAAGGGGTACTAGATACTTAAAGAAGATTATATTAAGTACCTAGATTATATCTAAGAATCTATTAATAAACCCTAGATACCTTATATTAATAAAACCTTACTTTATAGAGATACTATTAGATATTTACCTTAATAGCTACCTTAATAAGGGTATTTCTCCCTAGTAATATATAATAATTATTATTATTACTATTTAAGTAGTTATTCCGCTAAGGAACCTCTAATAACCTACTCCCCTAATCTTCTAAGAGGCCCTCTAAGATATTACCCCTCTACTAGCTCTTATATATTATCCGTATACGCGCTACTAATATACCTACTAGTAGGCTAATAAAGATAATAATATTAAGTACTAATACCCTATTTAATAAGGCTTATACTAGCGGTAGAATAATATATATTAGAGGTAGACGCTAGGCTAGAGATATTAAGTATATAAGAATCTCTAGATAATAAGATATATAGGGCTCTACTAGGTTAATAAATTATTTAATATTATATAAACGGTAAGTAGGTAGTAATTAGTATTAAAATATATTAAAATAGGATATAATTAGTTAGATTAGCTATATATTAGACGCGTATTAGTACCTATCTTAGTATCTTATATATTCTATCTCTCTCTACCTATATAGCTAGTAATATAATAACTATTACTACTCTACCTATTTTAATAGGTTAAAAACCTAGGCGTAGGGTATTTATTTATTTATTTACCTTATAACTACTATTAATACTATCTCTTATAAATTACCTCTATATTAATATTATATACTACTATAAATAGGAGGTTAGGGAATCTACTAATAGAGATTTCTATTAAGATACTAAAACTAGTTAAAATCCCCTCTAACTTAAATAATAATAACCTCTTAGTAGTAGTATATAATAATTTATTAATTATATAAATAATATTTATTCCCTATATATATTAACTACTTTAGTAATAGTTATTTACTTAACTAATACTATAGATAATATATAGTATTCTTATAAAAGAGGGCTAGGAATACTTATTAACCTCTTTATAAATTAGTTATATCTATCCCTTTTCCCCTAGATCCTTCTCTCCCTCTTTATTATTATTATTCTAATTACTTTATATTAAAACTTAAAGAATCTAAATAAGAAACCTATTAATATTTATCTAAGAGTTACCTTAAAAGTCTTTTAGCTAACCTTTAAGTAAACTATTACTCCCTTAATTTCTTATATCTCTACTAAGATATTAGCTATAAAATTAGTTAAGAGGTAGCTACTACTATTAATTATTAAGGAATATTATTAGATAATACATCCTTTATACCTTTATTTTTTTATACCTTTATTAATACTAGAATTTTATCCCTAAAACTAATTACTATTATTTTTAATAAAAGACCTTAAAATACTAGGTAAAAGTATTATCTTTAGCCTTACTACTAGGTTAAAACTACCCTTTATATATTTATAATCATTAATACTAGTATTAACTTAATCTCTAATACTAAATCTATATAATTTAGATATTAAGATTAAAGACATACCTCTTAATATTAAAGTAGAGATTAGAGGGAGTAGTAATTACCCCTTTATACTTGTTCTTATACTAGAATCTAGTTATAACTAGCTATTATACTCTTATAATATATAATCCTTTATTATTCTTAATAACCTTAGAGCTATTATTAAGATAGATTATATTATCCTTATAACTTATAACCTTTAAGAGATTTAGGATAATAAGTATAATAATGCTTATAAGGTAATAAAAGTATATTATAATATTAGTATTTATAATATAATTAAAGATAAGATTATCCTCTTAATAATTTAAAAGATCTTTAAAGATCTTTATAAGCCTTAAAGTACTAATATCTTTAAGAAAATTATTTAAATACCCTCTTTTATATTTATTATAAAGATATTAATAATTATATAAATAAACTTAAGTTTTTTAATTTTAATTTAATTAACTTAGGATACAAGCTCCTTTATATCTTTATTATTAATATCTACCTTTAATATTTTAGTATAAAGTTTAATACCTTTTAAAGTATTTTTTTAGATATATACTATTACTATTAAAGAAGGTATTATAACTATTTTATTTAATAAACTTATATTAGTTATAATAAATAAAGAAGCTTACTAAAACTTTATAAAGTCTTTTATTATAACTATAATTATAACTACTATTTACCTTTTATATTAAGCTAGGTTAAATATATAATAGAGTAAGAATTATTATAACTACTATAATTATTAAGGCTACTTAGAGTCTAGATATTAATAAAGGCCTACTTTAAAATAATTAAAGTAGATAAAAGTTAAAATTAAAGGGATTATAATTAAGGGGGTAATAATATTAAAGATAAGTATCCGTATATATTAATAGAGTTAGAAGACCTAGTTATTAACTTTATAATTATATTAAGTATAACTAGCCTTACTACTACTATCCTCCTAGATATAATATATTATTAATATATTATTAATAATTAAGATATCCTTAAAGAATATAAGGTAATTCTTAAGTCCCCTATTTATGAGATTAGTTAGGCTAGTCTTTATATAATAGGATATAATACCGCGGTTATCCCTTATAAGACTAGTAAGGGAATTAGGGTAAAAGTATACCTTACTAATATCCTTTATATCTTAAATATTTAATTAAATTTAACTTTAATATCTTAATTATTTTATCTTAAAATTAAAGTCTCCTTTAGCTTATAAGAGTATATTATTACTTATAAAGGCTATATATTTATATATACTTAATATAATAATATCTTCTACCTTAATATATAAGATTATTTAATTCTTATCTCTATAACTTTAATAATTATATTATATCTTCTTTTTTAATTAAAAGTATATATATTTATAGCCTTTTAAGTCCCCCTATCTATTAGCCTTTAATATACCTATATAGGTTATTTAGGCTAATAAAACGTAAAATAGCTAATAAATATATCTAATAAAATTAACCTTAATAAGATCATCTTTTAAGATTATATATATAATATCTATATAAAGACTTAAATAATAAGGGCTTTATATAACTATCCTATTACTTTAAAGAAATAACTATATAAATATATTAGAAGTAACTTAGTAGGCCTTTATAAAATTTATAAGGAGATTATTATAATTTATAATAGCTCTTTATTTTTTAATATAATATTATATAATTATATTAAGGCATTAAATATTACTCTACTTAAGGTTAAAAGTAAGTTCCTACTAGCTTTTAAGGCCTTTAAGGTAAACTAGGAGTATTTTATATAATATATATAATACTATTATATTAATAGTAGAGGGGAGTTTAACTTTATAACCTTTATTAAGTACTATTAGGCTAATAGTATTATTTAGGAGAGTATAATATAAAATACTCTTTAAGTTAATAAATTTATAAAAAAATCTTTATAAGACCTTAATAGATAAAGCTTATATAATACTAATTAATAGTAAAATAAATTATAAATATTAACTTAAGTTTATTTAAATAATTAGCTACTTTAAAATAAGTCCTTTAAGTCTAAAATTAAGATAATACTTTATAAGAAGTTTAATAATTATTAATATAATCTCTCTTATTTATAAATCTTTAACTCTTAAGCTTTTTATTATATTAATAGAACTACTATTAAAATTAATGATTTTAAGGTCTACTTTTATTTAAGTTAATTTATTAATTATAATAGTAAAGCTATCTACTATCTTATTAATAATAAAACTAGGAAGTTTACTTAGTTATTTAATATCTACTTTATTAGAAAGATCTTTATAAATTATATTAAATTAAAAATTAAAAAGTATATATTTATAAACCTCCTCTACTACTTTAAGTAGGTAATTAGTAATATAAGGGGGTAATCTCCCTTTAAAAGTAAAGTATTATTAATCTAAATTAAGAATATATTATTAATTTATATTAAAGATATAATAGCTAAGGATAAATCCTACTTTAAGACCCTATTAAATATCTAACTTAAATTAAATTAGGCTTATTTAATAATATTTTATTAAGATATTAATAAGCTCTTAAGGTCTTATTTAATTACCTTAAATTTAAAATACCTCTTAATAAATTATATAATAACTCTTTAAATATATTAATAATATTTACTTTCCTAATAAATATTAAAGATATAGAGCCCTTTAAATCTAAATTATATAAGGAAGCTATAATAAATAATATTAAAAAGGACTAGGAAATAGTATTATAAAATAAATTTTATTCTTTTATATAGAATAATATATAGGCCTTTAAATAGCTACCTCTAAGTTAAAAGGTACTTTAAGGGAAGTAGGTATTTAAGTTAAAAAGGGGGCCTTATAATAAAGTCCTCTATTATAAGGTATATTAAGTAATTAAGGGTTTTAAATAATAGGAAGGGATTAATTATAATAAGACTTTTACTTTAATAGTAAAGTTAATAAGTTATAAAGCTATCTTTATACTAATTATATCCCTTAATTAGGAATTAAATTAAATAGATATTAAGATAACCTTTCTTTATAAGAATATTAAAGAAGATATTAATATTAAATAACTTGAAAACTTTATAATTAAAAGTAAGGAATACTTTATTTATATCTTAAAGAAGGTACTTTATAACTTAGAATAATTACTTTAAGTCTAATTTTTTCTATTACTTATAAATAATAAAAGTATTTTAATTAATTATAAAGATTAAGTTATTGTTATAACTTATATAAATAACTTACTAATTATTAGACCTAGTTAAATTATTATTAATTAGGTTAAGACTACCTTTAATAAATACTTTTAAATAATTAACTTAACTTATATTCCTTTTATTTAAGTATATTAATTAGGCGGGATTAAGTGAATTAGTTATTATAACTAAGTTAAAAAGCTTATATTAAAAGGGTATTAAAGGACTTTAATATATAAGAGTTATACCTTATAAAAACCCTAATAGATATAAATAAGTTATAGGTATTTAAAAAAGATTATATAACCCTTAATACCTTTTAAAAGGAATATTATTTAATTATTAGCTCTTTAATATATATTATATTAGGGACTAGGCTAGATACTACTTATATAATCTTAATAATTAATAGATATAAATTAAATCTAAATTAATTATATTAAATAATTATTAAAAGGATTTTTTATTACTTTTAAAATATAATTAATTTATAAGAGTATCTTTTTATAAGAGTATCTTTTTACTTATTAATTATAATAATATTAATTAGGCTAGGGATTAAAATACTTAGTAATTAATTATAAGTTATATTTTTAATATTAATAGTAGAGTAATAAGCTAGTTATTAAAGTAATAGCCTACTATTATAATACTCTATTATAATAATTAGGGAGTTATTACCCTAACTAAGAACTCTTAGTTATATATATATATAAAGTATATTAATATCTAATATTATTATATAAGAAAATAAGTTACTACTAGTAATATTAAGTTAAAATATATTAAGATTAATAAGTAGGTAGTTAATAATTTTATTAAAACCCTCTTTAAAGATAAATTTATCCCCTCTTATAAGGCCTTAAGCCTAGAAGTATTATAATAATAGGAGTCTTTAATGTAATAAGGCTTTATAAGTACTCCTAGTAGCTTTATAAATACTCTTATAATTAATTAAGGGATAGCTAGCTCTTAATTACTTACCCTTCTAGCCTTCTAGCCTTATAACTTTATATTATAATATTAGAATATAAAATAGACTTTATAAGCCTATTTAACTCTATTATCCTTTTACATTTTAAGCTTAAATAGTAAGTTATACTATTAATAATATTATCTAAATATTAGACTATTCTTAGTTATAAATTAATATTATAATAGATAAATTAACTACTTTCTTATAAAATTATTAGGCCTATTTTATAATATATATCTATTATAACCTTATCTCTTATCCTACCTCTAATATAAAGTAGAATTAATATAATATATTTATAAATATTAGTAATTATAGTACTTATAATAGCTTCTAGTATAATATACCTTTAAGTTATAATAGCCTTACTATCTTTACTACCTAGATATATACCTAGGTATAATAGGAATAAAAAGTAAATAACTAGTATTATTAAAGAGTTATAATCTTTTACCTTAATATTAATATTAATATTTTTAATTATAATTATAATATTATTAAAGATATAAATATTAAAATTAGGCCTTATAATATCCTTCTCTCTACTTAATATAAGCTTATCTAATATATTAAAGGTAAGGTATATACTATTAAGTTATTATAATACTAAAACCTTAATAGTATACCTTTATAAAATAAATATATCTTAGAAATAGTTACCTTATAATTATACCTACCTTATTAAGGTTTATCTAATCTATATCTAGAAGGGTTTTATTAAAGTACTACCCTTTAAATAGAACTTCTACTACTATCTACTTATCTTTATACCTATTACCTAATATTTAGTTAAGAAGGGGGATTTTAGATAGTAGAAATAAAATATAAGTTAATTATACTACTATATTAATAAGGTACTTTATTTAAGTAGGAGTATTAAAATATATTAAAATAGGATATAATTAAGTAGACTAGCCGCGTATTAGACGCGCGCTAGTACCTATTTTAGTATCTTATACATTCTATCTATCTCTACCTATATAGCTAGTAATATAATAACTATTACTATTCTACCTATTTTAATAATTAGGGCTAGTAGAGTAGGAAGGAGTAATTAGGTATAAGTTACTATTAGGCTTATAATATTATAACTCTTATATAATTAAAAATTAAGACTATTATAATAATAATACTATATATTATAAGTAAGATATAAGATAGCTATTATATTAATTCTTCTAATTATAAAGTCTAGCTTATAATTATTACGCTAGAAGCCCTAAAATATTTAAGGGGTAGAATTATAATAATAATAATAATAATAATAGCTTAATAGTAGACTAACCGCGTTAAGTTAGTACTTTAAACTCGAGTTAGGTACCCGACTTAAGTCTTAGTAATTTAATACTAAAATCTAGTACTAAGTATCTTAAGTTAGTACCTAGGTAGGTATTAAGTATTAGTACTAAAGTATTAATTTAAATTACTAAGACTTTAATTTTAGTTATAATATTTTACTAAGATTATAATATTAAGAATACTTTCTAGTAATATAAAAAGGTAATATAATTATTTTATAATCTATAATAGATAGCCTATCTATTTAGTTAGATATCTTTATAATCTTATATTTATAATCCTTTTATTCTTTACTATCCTTATTATTATTATACTTACTATTATTATCCTTACTATTACTATTAGTCTTATTAATATCTTTTAACTTATACTCCCTATCCTCTTCTTTATCCTCTTTAGTAGTATACTTAATTTCTTTCCTATTAGTACTAACCTTAATTAAGATACCCTCCTTATCTTAATTCTATTATATAAGGTTAGGTATAATATATTCCTTTATATTAAACGCGTTAGTATACTATTATATAAATATAATATAGGCGTTTATAATATCTAGGTCCTTAATATCTTTTAACTCCTCTAGACCTTTATAATATATAATCCTTTACTTAATAATTTATAAGATTAGTAGATTAAACCTAGTAAATTTAAGCCTAATAGTATCTATATCTTCCTTAGAAGTATTCTAAAAGTTATATTAATTAGAAGATAGGATTAAAGATAAATTATATATTAACCTTTTTTATAAAATTAGTTATACTATTTATATTCTTTATATAATCTACTAGTTTATCTAGCTTAGTTTATTCCTTAATAGCCTCTTTATTATCTTTAAGGTATAACTCTATCTTAAAATATTCTATTATATAATATTAGCTATTTAGGAAGTATTATATTACTTAATTATATTATTATAAATCCCTTTTTTATATCTTTCCTCCTTTATAATATCCTTAACTCTTATTACTAGCTTTATATAATCTTCTTTAAAAGCTAACTTTTATATATCTAATTCCTTTAACTTCTTAATCCTTTTTAATACTATTATATAGTTATTAGATACTTTTATATATAATAGCTTCTTATTATTATCCTAGTCTTTTACCTATTCTCTACTTATAATTAATTTAGGATTTTAGTTATAAAGACTTAATATTATTAAAGTATTATATTAGCTTATCTATCTAGTAATATATTTAGGTAGTATAAATAATAATAAATACTTATTATATATTAATAGCCTATCTTATTATGATATCTTAAGTATATAGAGGTAGGAAGAGTTAGAAAGAAGATTTTAAGGGGTAATTATACCTATAATTATATTATAATTACGCGGAATATTCTATTTAATATTACTTTACTTTATATTAAAACTTTTAAACCTTATATTCCTTCTTTTATCTATTATTATATATCTTTAATAACTTTAATAATAGCTTATATTAAGTAGACTTATAATATCTTTTACTAATATATTTCTTACTTTATATATTAATAGGTAGATAGTATAAACGGCTAATAAAATATTATAATTACTAGCTAAGAAAGTTAAAGGGGTAAAGCTTATATAAAGTAGGAGGGGGAATATATTATTAAGAGGGAAGGGAAAGGTAATATAAAAGGGTAATATATTAAAGTATAATTAGTTAACCCTTTATAATTAGTAGTACTTATAAGATAAAAGTATAAGGTTAACTTAGGTCTTAAAGCTTTAAGGGAGATAAAATAATATTAGAAGACTATTAATAACCTTATCTTAAAGCTACTATTTAGTTATATTATAAGGGAGGTAATAGTAGATATTATAAGAGTTAGTATAAATCTATATTAAATTTAAAGTTTAACTTTAATAGTATTATAAGATATTATAAAAGTATTTATAGTATCCTATCTCTTAAGTAAATATATTACTATTTTATATTACTATTTACTTATTAATATATCTTATAATATAGATCTAAATATACTATATATTTATACTAAATATATTATTATAATAAAGAGGGATCTATAACTTATAAGAGAACTAATAAAGAGCTTTAATATTATACTATTTAATACTTAAGGGTAGTAATAGTTTTATAATATTAAATAAAGGGTAGGTCTAGGATAGTATAATACTCCTAATATTATAACGCTCCTAGTATTATAATACTCTTAATATTATAATACTTTTAGTAAGATAAAGAATTATATTACCTTCTTATATTACCTTTATATTTATATATAGAAATTAAACCTACTTTATAAATATACTACCTAATTATTAATTAACTTTAAAATCATAATTACTAATCTATTTATCTTAAGATATTTATTAATTCTAACTTAAAAGGATCTTTACTTCTATTAATACTTTAATTAGTATCTTCCCTTTAAAGAATACCCTAGGGCTTAGTAAGAGCTTCTTTAAGGTCTAACCCTATAATATAATTATAATACTTTAGAAGTATTACCTATTTTATAAACTTTAGTTCTAATTATATATAATTTTATAAATATACTCTTTAAGTAAGATTAAAGACTCTCTTAATACTTATAAATAATATTAAATATAAAAGGATATCCTTAGTTATTTATATTAAATTTAGATAAACTAAAGTATTATCCCTTTAATACTCATATATAAGAATATCCTCTAGTAGACTTTTAGAATAAAAGTATTAAATAGCTTTACTTTATAATAAAGACTTATAATTTAGATATTAAAATAGACTTCTCTTTACTCTTATTAAAGGCTATTATTAATTATTATAAATTTAGATATATTATTATATTTTATTACTTTATTAATATTTTATATATCTTATATATTAGTCCTTTTAATAACTATTATTATTTTAAAATACTTATAAAAGTAGTTAGTAAATTTATTCTTATATATCTCTTTATAAGAGGTTAAAGTATTATTATTATTTAATTACTCTTATTTATCTTAAGTTTTATATAGACTTAGTTTTATAAAAGAGTCTAGAATATTAATAAAGTTATATATTAATCTACCTTTACCTTTTATTTTAGAATAATACTTAGTAAATTTTATTAAGGCTACTTTATAAATATTAATAATCCTTACTCTACTAAATATTTTATTATTTTATATTATTATTTTAATATAATTAAAATAGTTAAAAAGGGTATTATATAATTAGAACCTTAAATATATACTTATATTTATTATCTAAAAAACTATTAAGGTAAGTTAATAGATAAGATTTAATATATTTTAAGTAGTAAGATAATTAACTACTTATATCTATTAAAGCTAATTTTATTAATTTTTAGATTAATTATATTTTTATCTACCTAAGAATTAATAAATTTATATAACTAATATATATAATAAAGTATTAAGTAGGTAGAGTTCTAATAAATATAAATATCTTATATAAGTTTTATAAGTCTTCTAATAAAGCTTTTTTATAACTATTAAAAATTAAGCTTTTATTAAGGAGATAAGTTAATAGCTATTATAAGAGCGCGGATCTATTATAAATATTAGTAAGTATATTACTTATTAATATTACCTCTATTATATTATACCTTCTTAATAATAGTAGATAGACTTATATTTACTTAGATATCTTTAACTTAAATATCCTCTAATATTATTATTATATTATTTAAAACTTTTAAATCTAGGGCTTTAATAAAGTCTTATATTATAAGGTTAGAGATATAAGCTATATAAGAAATAGAGTTTTATAATTTATCCTATTAAATATCGCGCTAAGTAAGAGATTTCTTTAATTTATCTTTTAATATTCTATTATTATTAGTATTATTAGTAATAATCCTAAAAAGTTTATCTTTAATTCTATAAATAATTAATATCTTTATTAATTCTATTATAAGTAAATACCTAAAATAATAGATATTAAGTAGTATAAAAGTAATAAGATATTCCTAATATTAAAAATTAGTATTAAATTAATAGATTAATACTCTAAAATAGGCGACCTTTTAAGGACTAAACTAGGTATCTAATATAAGAGAAACTTATTAAGGATACTTTAAATCTACTTTAATTTTTATATATATTCCTTTAAAATCTAAAAAGATTATACTCTATAATTTAGTATAATAGATTAAGGTTAAATCTAGATAAGCTATTAATAATAATAATTAAAACCCTAGTTAATTAATAGTATAGAAAGATTAATTTAAGGTAAGAAAGTATTTATATAATTATTTATTCTACTTCTCTTAAAAAAAGTTAGTAGAAAACCTAGTATTACTTTTCTTTTAATATTATCTTAAAGAATTAGTTTTATATTACTATTTTATATTATTATAAATAATTTACTTAAGTTAAAGAAAGTTCTATTTATAATAATTAATTTAGCTACTTTTATAAATAGTATTTACTTATCTAAATATATCTCTTTATATTAGATATACTTAAATTACTAATTATTATTAGGTAGTTTAAAAGCTTTTATATTTCTTATATATAATCTTTAGTAATCCTTCTACTATTAAAGCTAATTAGATAAAGTTATTCTAGATATTAACTTATTTACTTAATATAACTTTTTTAAATTAAAGGGGATCTTTAACTTTAGTATTAAACTTTAATTTAATACTTTTACTAATAGTAGTTTACCCCTACTATACTTTAAATTAGACTTTAGAGGCTAAATTCTATTTAATATATTTATTATTCTTTATTAATACTAATTCTAGGAATTCTTTTCTAATAGATTAAATAGTATTTTAAAGAAGCTCTTTCTTCTAATAAAAGGATTTATTTAATATACTCTAACTAATCTAACTTATAAATTAGCTAGGATAAATACTACTTAATATAGAATTAAGTATAATAAGATTATTAAATTCTAATTTAATATCTTTATTACTAGGTTTTATAAGAGTTAATATAGTATAGGCCCTATATATATAATAAGGTAGGAGTAATATAAACTAGTAATATAAATATTTATTATACTAGGGAGAATAGGTAAAGGATACTAGGAAGATAAAGTTATAAGTATAATAATTATTCTAAATATATATTATAAAGAGACTAGTTTAATTCCTTCTACTATTTTATTAGGGGCTTAGCGTCTTAGTAATACCTTAGTAATTTAAGTTAGGTTAACCTAACTTATTAAGGTATTAAGGCCTTAGCGAGTTAGTACTAATAGCTAGTACTAAGTATTTTAGTTAGTACCTAGAGCTAGTACTAAGTATTTAGTCGGTACTAATTCTTAGTATTAAATCCCGACTCGACGGTTAGTCTAACTAGAACTAAGTACTAAGTACTACTATTTGGATTTAGATAACTATCTCTATTAATTTAGTAGCCCTTTAATTACCTAGCTATTATAAGATTAAGTTACTCTATAACCTATAAAGTAAGTCCTAATAATAATATAAGAAATAGTTAAAAAAAACTATTAAGATATAAGAAATTTTTAGATATAAATATATAAAGATTAGATTTCTAATTAAGGAGGGTAGTAATATATTTATATTTATAATAAATATTTATTAATAATAGCGCGACGCTTATATATTAGGGTATAAGTTAAAATAACCTCTAGGTTAAGCTTTCTTTATTAAGGGGAAAGGATTATAAGGATTCTTAAACTAATACTTAGGTAAGTAAATATACTATAATAATAAAAAAATAGCCGTTTTAATAAAGATAAATATAAATACCTTAATAAGGCTTCCTAATATTATAGTAAAGTTAGTATCTTAAGAGAGTTAATATTATAAACTAGAGTATACCTAACTATCCCTAGTATTATACCTTTTACTACTATAAAACCTCGTAAATAGAAAATCGGCGCCCTACCTCTACTATAATATTAATTATAATAGATATTACGGCTTATATATATATACTACTAGTATAATAGTAATAGATAGCTCTAGTTACTATAACTTTAGATATCTTAATTTAGCGCCTTCTTTATAAAGCGAATCTATATAAGTTACTTATAGATATTCCTTAGCTTAAGGCCTATAATATAATAGCTAAGCTAGGGTAATACTAATTAATATAATAGTTCTAGAATTAGACTATATATTTAAGGGTTAGGCTCCTAGTCTACGCTCTAATAATAGATTTACGGCGGGCGCTATTAATTATCTACCTACTTATACTAAGTTAGGTAGCGCCTTTATAGGTAATACTTCTAGTCTATATTCTAATAATATTTTCTATTATAATAGTTATATTAGATCTAATAACAGTTAGTTAAATTTTTTTATAACCTGATTATAATAGGAGCTTTAAATAGTACCTATTTATAGAATATCTCTTTACGCTTTACTATAGTAATTTATTTTATTTAGAATTAAGATAAGTTCTATTTATCTTTAATAACCTTTATTAAAGCTATCCTACTCTTTATCTTTAATAGTCTTTATAATTCTACTCTTATACCTACCTAATTCTTCTCTTTAAGATCTAAGAATATTAATTACTTAATACTTAAGGAATTAGGAAGATTCTAATTACCTTATAAAGACTTTACTAAGCGGTATTATTATCTTCTTATATATATACTATTAGACCTTATCTATTAAGACTAAGAATCTACTTTATATAAAGTTTTATTAAAACCTAACACCTAATTCCTATAATTCTATATAACTAGCCCTCTATTAGATTATAATATATTAAAGGGGCCTATTAGGTAGTAAGATTTTACCTCTAATTATAAGTTAGAACTACTTATATTTAAATAGAATATTTATAAATATAGTCTTATAACTCCTCCTAGAATTCGTTATTAGAGATAAGGATAGTTAGCTCTATTTATAAACGCTGTATTATCCTAAGATAAGCTAAGTTATATTATATTAATATCTCCTACTAAAGTATAAGTCCTTAAGATTAATTATTAATATATTATTAAGATAATACCTATTTTAAATATATAGAACGCTACTATTATATTAATTATATTAGAGATTCTAAATCCTCGATTTAGTACTAGAGAATAAGATAGAGAGGGAAAAGAAGGGTATTAGATATTATAAGGATCCTAATTAAATAGTAGAGGAAGGGATTAAGGGGTATTAATTACAAGTATAGTACTTAAGGTAAGATATAGTACTATTAAAGTATAATAGAATATAGTAAGTTAGATAGAAACCTTTCTAATATCCCTTTATAAGTAGTAGAAAACCTACCGTACTAGAAAATCTAATAGGTACTTAGACTTTAAGTAATAATAAATCTATATATATATTAAGCTTTATAAATATTAGGTATATATTATATATTATATACTATAGCTATTTTAAACTATTAAGAACTTATCTAACCTAAAAATTATATTTATATTACTACTATTTCATCTAATTCGCTTAGGGTCTTCTTTTAAAGAAAAATAATCTCTATTCTTTATAGTACTACCTTAAGGTCTTTACTACTTATAATATATATACAAGGTTTTTATCTAAGCTTTAGAATTTAGTTATAATAATAGGAAAATATTATCTATTTTATACTTACTATTATATATAAATTTATATAGTATTATACTAGTTAGTACCTCTAATTAAAGCTATTAGAAGGGTTTACCCCCTTCTAGTCTATACCTACTTCTAGTTCACGCCCTCGCTTTCTATAACGATAATAAGGAAGGCGCTAGGGAGTTAAGTAGGTAAGATCTTTATACTTAATATAATTAATACCCGCTTATAAAAAGTAAATTATACTATATATTAGCTAATATAATAGGTATTTATACGCTTATTTCTAATATTATACTATTATACCTTTATAATTACAGCTAAATATATACTAATATTAAAGTAAATTTTAGAAATTAATATAAATTAATAGTAGCTAGAATATAGGGTAATAATTCCGCGTTTATAAAACCTTTATTTATATAATTCTAGCTTTTTATTAAGACCTTTAAAATATAGATAAGCTAGGTAATAATAGCGCGTATATATTAATAATACTCTAAGTAAAATATAATATATTTTATAATTAAGATTATAATTTAGGATTAATATAAGATATAAGATTTATAAAGGAAGAACTACTAATATATACCTTATACCGGTACTTATATCTCTAATAATAGTAATAGTAGAAATTCTATAAAGTCCTTATTCTAATTCTATTACTATTAATAAAAGGCTACGTTAAAGTAATAATTAATATCTTATTACTAAAATATTAATAAGATATTAATAGGTAGTTAATATAAGGCTAACTAGTAGTTATATAAAGATTAAATCTTAGTATACTATAAGTATTATATTAATTTTCTATAAACTAGTACTTACTACTTTATCTAAAGAGAGTTAATATAAATATTTATTATATAAAATATAGTATAAATAACTTATTAACTTAATAATAACTTAAATCGTCTATTATTTATAAGTCTTTATTAATAATATACTAATACTTTATTAACATTAATTTCAAGCTACTACTAAGGATAGTAAGGTAGTAGGCCTATTATACTTGTAAAGTAATTAATTTTATATACCTAATAATAAAGGCTTATAACTTTAAATTCTTAAGAACTTTTATAACTTTATAATTATAGGCTATTTTAACTAAGATTATACTACTATAATTATCGAGTAATAGTTTTATTAGCTTATAATAGGTAAAGATATTAAAGAGTATATTAAGACTTATAATACTTATCAATAATTAAAGTATTCTAAATATAAGCCTTATAAAGAGCTTATACTTATTTTAGTCCTAGATAACCTTTAAGAGGTTATAACTATTAACTTTATTATTAATTTACCTTAGAGTAGGAGTCCTATTAATAATATTACTTATATTATAATAATTATAAACTATTTTAAGAAAATATACTATTATATCCCCTATTATAAAATTATAATATTAAAGTAATTTATTATATATTTATATAAGAAGTTTTCTAACTATATAATATACTGAATATAATTGTTAGTAATTATAATATACTATTTACCTCCTACTTCTAGTAGATATTAATATAGGCTTTAAGTAGTAATTATTAACTCTTAACTACCTTTTATTAATAAATAAATAGGTTAATAGAGTAATAAAATTAAATATATATATAAATCACTAATAAGATAACTAAGTTTCTTAGTTACCTCTAATAAAGTATATATATAATAATAGTCTCTATTATATTATAAAATATACCCCTTTCTATATTAATATTAAGAGTTATTAGATACTATTCTAATTATTAAATATACTTATACTTTACCCTAGTATAAGTACCCTTAAGCTTACTAAGAAGTTAAAATAACTTAACTTATATCTAATAGAATATTCTTATAAAAGCTTAAAATATATAAATAGAATATTTTAATAAAGGTTATAAGGCTCTTATATTTTAAAGGGGGGATTAAATAATACTTTGAAATAATAATATTATTTCTTAAAGGATATATAAGAAACTTAATTATATATATAAAAAATATTTCTTATAACTAAAATTATTATACCTAATTTATACTACCTCTAATTATTATATTAGATAAAAATCTGCCTAGTATTTTATATATCCTTATTAAAACTATATTATCAAAATCTTATTAAGGGTTATATTATACTACCTTTACCCCTAATTAAAACTATTACTAAAGAAGGGGATTATATAAAATATAAAGTAGAGGAAATTCTTAACTTAAAATTATACTATTATAATCTTTAGTACTTAGTATCCTAGAAGGGGTATTTGCCTTATAAGAATACCTAGAAACCTACTAAGTACTTATAAAGTAGCTTAAAGCTAGTATAATAATTTTACTAAAAATATCTATTTACGCTAAGACCCTAGTAGGCCTTCCTAACCTTACTTAGTATAATAGTTACTACCTTATAACGGGCGGGGGGTAATTCTAGTACATACTACCTTATAACAGGCGAGATAGTAAGGTAGTAAAATTATAAAGCTACTTAATTAGGTAAAGATCTAATAATTATAATATTATATAATTATCTAGTCTTATAAATATCTTATAATAAAATAGAACTATTTAATAAGGTATTAAAGTTCCTTTAATAATACTTTCTACGCCCTTAAAGGCATAATATTATAATAATTTACTTTACCAACTTACCTATATTATATTACCCCTATTACGCGACCCTTACCTAATATACTTATAAAGCTAAATAGTAATTAAAATATATTATAAAGAGGGCTTAAGAGGGATTTTACTTAACTTAAAGATATATAATAACTTAGATAAAGAAGTAATATCCTTAAGTAATTAACTAAAATTATATAACTCCTTCTATCCTTCTCTTATAAGCCTTAAACCCCTTTAATTCCTTAAAACTATTTAATACGAATTCCCTAGCGCTCTTATAACTTATATAAGCCCTTTTATTAATAATATTATAACTAGCTTATAAGTATTATATTATATTATAATTAAGGTAGTAATTAATAGGGTTAATAGGGTTAATTAGGCGCTTATAAATAAAAATAGAGTAGAGGATATACCCTTTATAAACTACTTATTTTTTAATCCTTTAATATTAAATATTACTTTAATAAAGTTATAAATTATAATTAATAATCTTATTAATATTAATAACTCTTAACTCCTCCTTAAAAGGGTTAAGTTATTAGACTTAAAGGTAGGGCTAATAGTTACTATAAGAGTAGGAATAAATAGATCTTTAATATAATAGCCCCTAGACTTTAATATAATAGGGTATACTATTATAAGCCCTATTAAAGTATATTAAAGCTATTTATATATAATAACTATTAGGGTTAACTATATTACCTATGAATAATTTAAGAAGGAGGAAAAGATAATATATATGCTTTATATTAATAATACTTTTAACCTTAATAATTACTTAACCCCTCTTACTTTAAGGAAGAAAAGCTCTTTAAGGGTTAATATTAAGCTTAAGTATAAACTCCGTACCTCTACCCCTAGACCCTATTATTATTAACGATCTTAATAGCCACGTATTATTACTATCTATATAGTATTTATATAATACTCTAGTCTTATTTATTATCTCTTATATATCTTTATATTAGTTACCTTTCTTCCTATAATTAAACTATAATAAAGAATAGTAAATTAAGATAGCTAAAGGTCCTAGAAAACTACTAGTCCCTTCCTACTAATAAATAGCTCCTAATTATATAGGAAATATCTAAATAAGTTCTTAAATACCTCAAGAATAATAATAATATTAAGTGAGAATATATTCCTTATATTACTATTATAGTATTCCTTTAAATAATAATTATAATAATTAATAAAGTAATTAATTAATTAGATAATAGAAAGCTTTTTAATACCTTATAACGCCTTAAGACGCCTATTAGGTATATGAAAGGTAATATTACTATTATAAAGTATATTATAAATATAATTATAATTAACCGCTCTAACCTTATAAGTATATAGAGAAAAGGCCTTATATTTAACTCTCCCTTATAGATTTAAGCTACTACTACTTACTACTCCTCTTAGCTAGTACCTCTACTTAGAATAAAAGATAAGGAGGAATACTAGGTTATTATTAAATTTAAAGATTAAACTATAATTACCTACTATTATAAAAGTATATTAAAATAGTTATAAGCTTATATTAAAAACTATTTATAAGCCTATTTAACCCTTAAGGTAGCTAGGATAGAAGCTATTACTTAACTTAAGTTAGGGGATATCTATCTACTAATAAAAAGTTAGGGGGTAATAGAAACCCTAAAAACTACTAAAGAAAGTAGAGATTAAGTAATATATTTTAAAAAGGAAGCTTTTATCTTAATATCTACTTTTAAGATAATAATTTATAATAATTTAATTAGAGCCTACTAGTTCTTAAGAGATACTACTACCCTTATTATAATTATTACTAATATAAATACCTATTAAATCCTAGGGGTAGAGATTAAGTATATTAATTAGTTAGATAAAAATAAGGTTAAGAATTTATTAATTACCTCTTTAATAATTATTACTAAGTTTATTAAGGCTTACTATATAAATACTACTTAGAAAGGAGGCCTAAGCTAATTAAGTTCTATTAAGGGAAATAAATATTATAAATATATTAAATATATTAGAGCTAGTAGAATTATTAGGTATTTTTAATATTAGAAACTTAGTTATATTATATTTTAATATTTAAATCTAATATTAACTTAAATTTATTTATATTTAATATTATAATATTTATATATATATAGAATCCTAGAAGGAAGGATTTAAACTTAAATATAATAATTACTAAGGCGCTTATCTAGTATTTAGCCCTAATTATACTAAGATTAAAGTAATAGTAGTAGAGAAGTAGTAGGGGTTATAAGCTCTCTACCTTAAAAGTAGTAAAACTTTAATATTAGAATTTAAATTAAGAGGTATTTAACTAGAAGTTAAATCTATTAAAGTAATACCCTAAATTATAAAGTTAAGTAAAGAAGGTATTATAATAAAACTAAGTTAAAAAGCTAATAAATTAAAGGTAATAATATTAATAATATTAAAATTTATAATCCCTAAATTAAAGATATTAATAATAAGAATCTAAATAAAAGTTATAAAGATAACCCTTATAATATAGGTACTTAGTAAGCTAGAGGTTATTCCTTTAAGCTAGCCTTTTAAGACTCTTTAAGGTATAATCCCGTTATATTTAACTTTAATTAGTACCTAAGTTATAATATTAATCTAAGGTATAACTACCCTTTAAATACCCCTAAAAATCCTAGTTACTAAGAAATTAATAAAGTTAAAAGCTACTCCCTCCTAGTAAAACCCTAAGGTATAAGGGGACTAGTTCCTAATAGTACCTATTATAAGGAAAAGGGGTCTAGTAAATAAAAGCCTATTAATATTATTATATAAGAATACTACTTAAAGGAAAGAGAATAGCTAGGTACTTAAAAGCCTTAATAAACCTATTATTTAACTAGATAATATAGGCCTTAATAAACTAAGTAAATCTAGTAGGACTATTTATAAACTACTTAATAAACTAAAATTATTAATATAACCCTTAATAAAATTAATATACTTAAGGACTTTAATATTAATCCGCGGATTAAAGTTAATATTAATTTTAATTTTAACGCCCTCTTTTATTATATTAATAAAGTAAACAAGGAGAATTAATTCTAATCTACTTAAAAGTAATCTTTAAGAGTATTAAAGAAGAGATTAATCTTAATCTTTAAGGCTAAATACATAGCCGCGTAGAAGGTAGTATATAAAAGTTATATAAAATCTTTATAAGGGTCTACCTTAAATATAAAGACTAGTACCTTTAATAGGAATAAACTCTAGTATTTATTTAATATAAAAGGGAAACTAGTTTATATAAAAACTATTAAAAGCTTTAATAAAAAGGATATTAAGGCTATTAAAAGCTTAAGTAAGAAAGATATTAATATAAATAATAAATAAAGTACTACTATTAATAAAGAAACCTAATAAAGGTATATATAATTAATCTTATATTAAAGTTATAATTAAGACTTAAAATCCTTTAATATAATATTAATAAATCCCCTAATATAATAATCCCCTTTTCTAGGAAATAGTATTATATAAATATAATATTCTCGCTATTTAAAAACCCTAGAAGTATATAAAGAAGAATTAAATTTATTACCTTACTCTATTTAAATTTTACTTATACTACCTTATAAGAAAGGATATAATTATAAGGGTTTATACCTATATTAATACTAAGATTCTAATAGATAAATAATATAATAGGGCCTATAATAATAATTTAGTAATAATGACCCTTAAGCTTTAAAGGTCAAATTAAAAATCTATTTATATTTATAATATTTATAACGCCTCTCCCTCTTAAAGATATAAAGCCTATTCTTAAAGGATAAGTATTAAAACTACCTAGGACTACTCCTAGATCTTATTATTAAATACCCTTTATATAGTAATTATAAAGAACGCTTATAATAAGTATTTAATAATAGGAGACTTAACCCTTTATTATCTAACCTAGACTAGCCTAGGGAAATATTAATATATAGAGGTAAATAAGCTAATTAAGATTATTAATAAAGCTAAGCTTATACTTCTAATACTTAAAGGCCTTCTAACCTTTAAGTAAAAAAGGCGTAGTAAGGTTATAATAATTAACCTTATATCTATTATAAGGGAAATAGCTAACTTAATAGTAAAATATAAAGTTATTAAAAAGCTTAATTATAACTCTAATTATAAAGTAGTTTATATTAAAATAGAATAAGAAGTACTACCCCTACCCCTAAGAGAGGTATATAGCTAGAAATAAATTAATAAAGAAATATATTTTACTAACCTTAATATAACTCTACTTATAATATTTAAGTCTAGGTATTAATACTATTAAAGAATTTAATATCTAGGTTACTTAGCTAGTTATAATATTAATAGTTATAATAATAGAGGCTATATTAATTATAAAGATCTACCCTAAATTAAAGCTATTTATAAATAAGGAGTACTAATAAATAATTATTAAGGTATATAACCTAGAAAGACTATAATAGTGAATAAGATTAAATTAGGATAGATAGTACCTAAATATATAATAGAATTATAAGAAGAAACTTATTAAAATAAAATAAAAGTAGGGATAAAAGTAATATATTAAAAAATATAATAATAACTAAAAGCTTTAAAGACTAAGTAAGTAAATTAAAAGAGGATAAGCTTAATTAATATCCTTTACCTCTAAGCTAGTAGGATTAAATAATATAATAGTAGTAAAAGTTAGTAAAAAGATAATACTTCTAAAGAATAACTTCTTCCCCTTAATATAATAAGCTAGATTAGATAACCTAGAAGGCTTTAAATATCTATTACTAAAGGAATTCCTAATAATTATTAAATAGGAAGTTAGATAGGTTATACTTACTAGCTACTTAAATAAAGTTATAAGTAATGATAAACTTACTTTCTAGATCCTTTAACTATCCTCAGATTATATTAAAGGCTAGCTAGGCTAGATATTTAATATTCATATTAACCTTAAATACTACCCCTAGTACTTCTACTATTCTAAAATAATAGTATTAAAAAAACTAGGAAAGGATAATTATATATAATTAAAGTTATATTAATTAATTACCCTCTTTAATATACTAGGAAAGGGACTTAAAAAGATTATTATTATAAGGATAAGCTACTTTATAAAAGAATATTAACTCCTCTTAAGGGAATATATAAGGGGATATACGCTATTATTAATTAAAAATACTATTTATATAATATTAAAAAGGATATATAACGCCTAGAAATCTAAAGATAACTAGGTTACCTCTCTACTTATATTTAATATAAAAGGCGTATTTAATAATATCTTATATCTTAAACTAATTTATAATTTAAGGAAATAAAGTATTAATTAATAGGCTATTAAATAGATATAAAGCTTCCTCTTTAATAAGTTAATAGTTATTATTATACTTAAAGGAGAGTTATAAGAATACTAAATAGTAATAGAAATTCCTTAAGGCTCTTTATTATTATTAATTCTCTACCTTTTTTATAATATTAATATCTTAGATATTTATAAGTAGAAAGGGTACCTAGTACTATTATATATTAATAATATTAATATATTAATAAGGGGACTTATAACCTAAGTTAATTATAAGACTCTTAAGGATATTTATATAAATATTTAAAACTAGGCTACTACTTATACCTTTAAATTTAGGGTAGAAAAGTATTAACTTATTTACTTTTAACTTATAATAACTTAAGGAATAAAGAAATAGCCTAGAAATAACTTAAAAGTAGAGTTAAACCTTAATACCTTTATAATTAAATTAATTAGGTCTATTAGACTTCTTAGCCTAATATTAGACTTAGGATTAAACTAAAAAGACTACTTATAATCCCTTAAAGTAAAAGTTATAATAAAACTTAATAATCTTATAAACTACTCTAGATTAGCCTAGGATATCCCTTATAAAGGCTTATAAAGATTATATTAAGGTATAATTCTCCTTATATTACTTTTTAAGTATATAACTTAATATACCCTAATAGTAATAAAATATAAGTTTAAATAGAAATAGATACTTATTATATTATAAGTTATTTAAAAGAGGGTAGCTTATATTATTTTTAAAGGGTTTAAGAATATCTTAGGGGTAGCTCTAGATATTAAATACTACTAACTTTTAATATAATAAGTACTAGAAAAGGTAGTTATAGATATAATATTCTAGATTTATACCTACTTAAATTATAATACTATTAAAGCTATTTAGAGACTAATAGAGTTATAAAAACTACTAGGAAAGATAGTTAAATAGAAAAGCCCCTTAAAATAATTAAAGGTAAGGGTATTCTAACTTATTTAAGGTAAATAAAAAAGCGGGTACCCTTTATTACTCTATTATAATAGAAACCCCTAAAAGTATAAGTCTATAATAATAAGGAAGAGTCTATTATAAAGTATAATTAGGCTATTAAAATAGATTATACCTCCCTATATATTTATATTAATAAAAGTAGTATTAAAAAGAAGATTAATACCTTAATATAAGTATTATAATTAAAGGTATTATAAATAATATACCTTAATAATAGTAAATATTATATAATATATACTAGGGAATCAAAAGGGATTTATATAGCTTATAAACTTACTATTAATATAGCTCCATTAGTACTAATAATATAGATCGATAATTAGGCTTTAATTAAGTCTATAATAAACCTATAAGGATAGTTAAGATAGTATATCTTAAAGAGGATTATTAATAAGCTTACTAGACTTAAAGGTATAAGTATTCTAGTAATACTATAATAGATAGCGGTATATTATAGAGTTCTAGGTAATAAAAAAGTCAATAAACTAGCTAAATAGGTATTATAATAAGGTACTTATAAGGACTAGATTTATTTACTCTTAGCTAGTAAGTAATACATTAGAGTATTAATTAATAAAAGTTAGGTTAATACCTAAGAGGAATATAAGTAAGGTACTAAGCTAAAGTAATAGGTACTTATACTAGACTACTAAATTATAGCCTTTTATATAGGGGTATAAAAGGTTATAAGCTTAGTAGTTACCTAATTATAAATAAAGATAGCCCTTAAGGACCTCTTATATATATATTAGGTAGTTAAGTCGCCTAGATATCTTTATAAAGAGGGACGCTAGACTTAGGAGTATATTATTAGATTATATCCCTTATTTAAAGATAAGAGGTAGGCTATTCAGGGTAGCTAATTAATTAATATTAAGATAATTCTTACTATAATAAAACTAGTAAAATAGGCCGCGAAATTTATAATTAAGATAGGGACCTTAAAGGTCTTTAATAAGACTATTATTAAAATAATAATAATAACTATCTAAGGGTAATAGTATTAAGATTTTTCTATATAGGGATAACATCTAGCTATTACGCTAATAAGCGGAGGTACTATTTATCTAACTAGATTATAAACTAACGATAATAACGGCTAACAGGACGGTTTTATTTAGGGGACGGATTAGTACTCTAGGGTATTATATAATAGTATAATACTACTAAGCGACTATATTTTAACGGGGTATTATAATTTTTAGAATTAATTAATTTATTTTATTTTAGTTACTTACGCGATTTATTCTAGCGTTAATTAGTCCAGCGTTAATTAGTTAGTTATATAGTACTTAACCGGATATAGCTGTAAAGCCGAGTGGAGTCTAGTCTACTCTAGCCTATAAAGGCTAGAGGGTATTCCCCTCCGCGTAGGATTAACATATATATATATATATATACCCCTAGACTCTTTTATAGGTAAGAAGTCTTTAAAGGCTAGTAAGCTTTCTAACCTAAAGATTATAAGCCCTAAGACTAGTAAGCTTTTTCTAAACTTAAAAGCTCCCCTTAAGGTAATAGATAAAGAAATATATATAATAGGTATTATAAGTCTAAGAAATCTATTAGACCCTTATAAGATATATATTAATACCGCCTCCTACTATTAAACCTAAGTTAATATAGAGTTATTAAATATTACTAACGCCCGTTAATAGTCCTTACGCCTTAGAGAGGCTAATAGGGCCTTAACTTAAATAAATAAGGTATTTAAGAACCTTATTATTAAGTGAATTAGGGTAGTAAACTACGCGGAATAGCTAGATACCTTATATACGTCGCGGTCTAATCTAATATACTTATTCTAGTAAAAAAGATGATTAATAAGATACTACTAATATTTACTACCTTAGAGATAAAAGATAAGAAAGTATAAATAGAAATTAATAATACTATTATACCTAATTTACTAAAAATAATTCAAGGGGACTAGTTAGTACTTATTTTATAGTTTATAATAATAAGAAAAATATAAAAATATAATTAAATACTACTTAAATATTTGAATATAACCCCCTACCTACTTATAATACTCTAAAGACCTTGAAGACCTATATAAAAGGGGTAATAAAATATAAATAATCTATTAGAGTACTTTATAAACTTCTATCTAGTATAATTAGGTACTAATATCCTTGAGGATAATTTCTTACTCTAATAGTTAAGATAACTTCTACCCCTTATAAGGGCTATAAGGAATAAGAGGGGGGATTATAAATAATAAGTAGGTAGTAATTAGGGCTAGTAGAGTAGGAAGGAGTAATTAGGTATAGGTTATTATTAGGCCTATAGTATTATAACTCTTATATAGTTAAGAATTAAGACTATTATAACGATAATACTATGTACTACAGGTAAGACGTAAGACAGCTGTAAACGGCAAGTAGGTAGCGATTAGGGCTAGTAGAGTAGGAAGGAGTAATTAGGTACAGGTCGCTATTAGGCCTATAGCATTATAAATAGGTAAGACGTAAGATAGCTACTATATATTACCGGTAATATATACCTTTATTATAATATACTATTATAGAAAAATAAATATAATAACTTAAGGGATAGTTAATAGCTATATTACAATAGTAGGAAGAATAACTAACCGGCCCTTAAATAATTATATAAGCTAGCTAACGTTAACTTATTACTTAAAGGGCTAGGAAAGGAGGCTAAGGTTAAGGTATAATTTATTAATAAATTACTTAGTAATATAGATAATATTATTATTAACAGATAATCTATAAGAAGGAGGACTATATATAATAAAGAATTTTAAGATAATATTATTAGCTATAATAACTATCTATCCTTTATTAGTAAGAGTATAACTAATATTAATACTATATTAATTAAACTACCTTTTAAATCTAGGGGTCTATTTATTATCTAATAGGTCCTCTTATTATTATTAATAGCTTTAGGCTTAGACTCGCCTAGACTTATATACTAAATAGTATATAGGAGTAACTAGATATTTACTATCAATATTTTAATAATTTAAATTAAGATACCCTTACTTTTACTTAGTATACCCTTTAATCTATTAACTTATATATCTAGGGGTTTAAATCCTATTATAACCGCCTTAAAGAGGATAAATTATAATATCCTATTAATATTATAAGTATTTATATCTAATAGCTAAATCTTAAATAATAGGATAAAGGTATTTATAATTATCTTATCTTTATAAAAGTTACTTATATTATAATAACTCTTAATAATATTATAAGAGGCTAGATTAAGTAGGATATTTATATTAAAGTTATTAAGGGGGGCTTTATATTAATTTCTAACTAATATTCTTTTTATATAGCCCTTTAATATCCGCTCCTATTTTTATTTAGTAAATAGTTATACTATAACTACCTCCTATTAGCTAGCTATTAGCTTCTAGGCGACTATCTATTATATATATTATAACGGAACTATATTACTAATACACTTACCTAATATACCTTAATTAGTAGTTATAATAAGCTGGAGTAGGAAGAGGGCAGCGACTTTAAGTAGGAACTAGACTAGTATATTACCGGCGAGTATATACCTTAAGATTATAATAGGTCTTAGTAAGTAATAAAATATTAATATAAAATAAAATAAAATAAAATGGATATAAGTAAGACTATTTAATATATTTCCCTAATTATTTTTTAGACTTAAATCTACTTAAGGTAGGTAGTAGCTCCCTCTTTATTATTTTTAAAAATCTATTTAAAATCCTATCTATCTTTAATATTTTATTTTTATTTAATTTATTAATTACTTTATAAACTTCCCCCTTAGTAACTTTTATACTTATTACTAGGGGTATATTATATTAAAACCCCTAGATATTACTTAAATTAACCCTTAAAAGTAGGGGAAGAAGGTCTTTTAAAGGACTTCTACCTTCTTTTAAAATATAAGGCCTTCTCTATCCTTTTTAAAGGGAGGGAACTTTAAGAGTTTTTAAAGTAATATATTTCTTTTTTAATCCTATTTAATTAGTTTCTAGAGTCTATAAAGTAACTAGGATACTTTATATACTCCCTTTTTAAAATAAAGTATCCTTTAATCTTTTAAGCCTTTTATTATACTTTTAAATTCCTTTAACTTCATTTTTAAATATATTTTATTTTAAGCTTTAACGCCGCCTTTATAACCTTTATATAATTAAAAATTTAAAAAGACTTTATTTTTAAAGAGGGCTTTATTTATAATACTACCCTCTTTATAATTTTTATTAATTTATAAAGTATTTTAATTAAGTAGCTATTAATTTATTCCCTAGATATTTTTAACTCTCCTTTTAATAGTAAATATTAAAGGATATTTATTTATTCCTTTATCTCTTTTAAATTTACTATCTTTTATCTCTTTTATAAATATAAGACTACTATCTCTACCTTAAGGTTAACCTTAATATATATTAAGATATAATTAAATTTATAATAGAGATCTAACTTAATATAATAGTTTAATAATATTTATTAATAGCTTTTATTATAAATATTATTTTTAATAGTACTTTCTACTTTCTTTATCTTTTAAATTATTATATCCTTTAATAGAGTAAGTTTTATTCCCTTTTCTTTTATAATATATATTAATATATTTATTACTTTAAAATATATATATTTATCCCTATTATTCTAGTCTAAGTAATAGAGGTTAAAGTCTTTTATTATTATATATTCTTTAAGCTAGTTTAATTACTCCTTTACCCCTAGTAGTATAAAGAGGCTATTTATTAAGGTCTTAAACTTTAAGCTAGGGTTATATATATTATATATTTAGAGATATATTAATATACCCCCTTCCTTCTTTATAACTTATATCTCTAGGGAGTATAAGTCTTTTAATATAAATTTAACTCTCTATTTATTAATATATTAATAAATTTATAAAGAAATATATCCTTATATCCCTCTTAACTTTATATATTAAGTAGAATATTCCCCTATTTAAGTTATATATTAAATCTGTCTTCTTTATATATAATAGTTTTTATATAGCTAGGATATTTATTTATTATATATATCTCTTTATCTTTTAGTAATATTTTTATTATTATAATCTACTCTCTTTATATATTATATTATAATAGTTTTATTATCCTTTATACCCTTATAAAGATTTTTATTAAATATCCCTTATAACCTTTATTCCCTTAATAATTAGAGCCTCTTATATTAATATATCTTTTAATATATATTAGCCTATTTTTATTACTTAAAGGGTAATTAGCCTTTTAGGCCTATTTTATAATATTATTATTAATAGTAATATAATTCCCTTTTTTCATCCTCTTAAAGATTTATTTATATTATAACTTTATTAAGGTCTTTAAACCTTAATATAAGCTTCTTCTTCTTCTTCCTTATTATTATTATTATTTACTCCCTTTAAAGCTACTTCTAGGTATCCTTTTACTTATTTCTCTTTACAAAGTTTTTATATAACTTCTTCTTATTTTCTACTATCTTTTAATAGAGTTTATTAAGTACTTTTACTTTAATTATATATTTTTATTTTTAAGTTATATAATTATTCTTTATATATTATATAATTATTAGTAAAGCCCTTAGAAAAACTTTTTATTATATCTTAATACCTTTATAATAATATATAGTAAGATAAGTCCTAATATTAGGATATAGTATTAGGGGAGGAGTTATAAGTAGTAGTAGTAGTAGTAGTAGTAGTAGTAGTAGTAGAGGTAGTAGGCTAGGGAGTAGAGGAGAGACGCCCGTATAAAGGCTAAGGAGCCTAGCGGGGGGGAAGGAGCTTAAAGATAAGGGAATACGCGTTAGGAGAATATTAGTACAGGCCTTAGAAGTTATAATAGCTATATAAAATATATTAATAGGTAGAATAATATATAAGATAAGAAGGATAATAGGGGCTAGGCTTAAATATATAAAAGAGTTTATTATAAAGGTAGACTAATAACTTAAAGAAATATATAAATTTAAGAAAATAATAAAAGAGTAATCTTAAAGAGGGAAGATATAAAGGGGTAAAAAGAGCTAGATATAAATAGCTAATTAAAACCTAATTATTATAGGCATTAGCGTATACTATAGAAGGCTTCCGCAGTTACCTTATTATTTCGTTAATAGAATCCTTAATAGAAAATTAACTATTCTACCTATAATTATTCTACCTATATTAATTAGTAGTAATACTATAGGTATTTATCTTTAAGGTATTAAATAATTACCTAGGAGTACTAACTACTATTTATAATACTAACGCTATCTTTATAATACTAATAATCCCCCTCTAAGTCCCTTAACCCTACCAAGCCTTATACCTTTAGTAACCGCTTCTATAATTAAAAGTATTACTTATACTTTATAATAAAGGCCTTATTTATATTAATTTAAATATAGAAGTAGTCTAAGATTAGAAGCCTTTAATAAATACCCTTATACTATAGCCTTCTAACGCTCCTTCTAGTCCCTTTCTAGGAATAAAGCTCCTTCCCTTTTAAACTATTTAAATAATTATATAAGTTACTTACCTATTTTACTTTTCTTTTATTATAACTCCTATAATAATTATAATAGCTATTAATACTATTAATTTATAAGGTAGCTACTATTAAAGGCTCTAATAATATTTTATTTATCTTAAATATAACTACCTTAATCCTATTAGCTATCCTTATACCGCTAGATATTATTACTTAAGCCTACTTAATATCTAATTTCTTTAATACTAGGTATTAGTATAGCTAGATTATTTAAAAGGTAACTTATAAGGTTATCTATTTAATTACCTCTAAGTATAAAAGATCTTTACCTCTCCTTTATAAAGCTACTCTATTACGTAGTACTTAATTAGGATCTTAAGACTTAGATTAAGCTAAATATACCTAGCTAAGTAATTAGGCTATTAATCTACCCCTCTTTAAGATATTTATAAAAGCCTTTATTATTACTACTACCTAGTTATATAAGTTTACTAGGTCCCTATTAATAGGTATTATACCTACTTTAACCTCTCCTAGATTTAGCCTATTAGGATAGTTAGGCCCGTTAGAGTAGTTAAGCCTAGGCTCCTATTTACTAATAATCTAAGGTATATTAGTTAAAAGAGATATATATTATAATCTATTATAACCTTTTATAAATATAGCTACTCTATTTTTATAAGTATAAGCTAATTAAATAGCCGCTATTATTACTTAAGTAATAACCTTACTATAAAATTAGTAGTAAGCTAATAGTAATTAAGTAAATCTAATAAATCCTAATTAAGGACCTTATTCTACTTAGTTTTATATTTAAGATATAGGCTACTTTAAATTAAAGCCTAATATACCTATTATTAAGGTTAAGGATAGGTATAATATCTATTATAATATCTATAACTTTACTACTAGGTTATAAGTAAAGGCTATTATAATAGATATAGCTATTTTATAATAAAATCTTAATACCTATCTACTTAAAGAAGCTAATAACTAGTTTACTAGTTAATTAATATATAACTCTAGATAAAGATTAAGATATAATCCTAATAGTATTAATCTTCTTACTATAATAGAAAATACGGAAATTAAGACCCTAAGCTTATCGCAGCTTATTAGTTAGTCTATAAGTACCTCAGATTCCTTTCCTAGACTAGCGCGAATATTAGAACTCTAATATATCTTTATATTCTACCTATATATATACCTACCCTTTATAATATTTTCTACTTAAATAAAGTTATAAAGCTTATCTATAGCTATTTAATACTTTAAAAATTATAAAAATTAGTATAGTAGTTTAAAAGATATATTAGAATAAATAAATTTACCTACTAAATTCTATATACTAATGGCTAGAATAATTAGATTAATAATAAAAATCCTATTATTATTTATAAATTACCTATTCTACTACCTTACCTACTAATATATCTAATATCAGCCTAAATAGGGGGAAATATCTATCTTATTACTAGGTATATAACGCTATTAGAATAATCTATATTACTATATAGGTTTATAAGCTAATACTATTATATTTATAGGCTATCTACCTACTAATATATCTAATTTACTCCCTACTATTTACCTCACCTACTAATATATCTAATATCGGTCTAAATAGGGGGAATTATCTATCTTATTACTAGGTATAAAACGCTATTAGAATAGGTATATATATATAATATAGCTAATACTATTATATATATAGGCTAGAAACCCTACTATTTATATTACCTACTAATATATCTAATATACTCCCCGCTATTTACCTTACCTATTAAATACTAGGTAGTAGAGGTAATTTTCTAATATAAAAATCTTAAATTTTTATAAGTATTTTCTAGTAGTTAGTATAATACTCTAGAAAAGAGATTTTAAGATTCCCTAGGTAAGTCTTTAAAGTTACTTAAGTCTATTTATTATACTATTTAAGATATTTATAATTAAGATAACCCTATTAAATATATAACTAATATTATAATTAATAGTCCTAATACTAGTATTACTACTACTAAATTATTATAAATACTTTACTCCTTACTTATAAATATATAGATAGTAAACTCTATTATAACTTAAGTAAGCTTATAACTACTTTAATTATTATAAGCCTAATAAAAGAATTATATTTATAAAAGGATATCTAGTTTAATATTTATATAAATAGTATATCTTTTATATTAAAGACCTTAATAATTATAATAAGTTAATAGTTATAAGATAATAGGCTAATTTATTAATCTAGTTAATATTAATCTAGTTAATATTAATCTTAAGTAATTAATTAGTTATAAAACTAATTAACTAGTAATACTTACCTCTACTATTAAAATAATCTAGCTTATAATTCTAATTAGAATTAAAAATTTTCAGGCTAAGATATACCTTAACTATTATAATTACTATAACTATTATAAGCCTCTTAAAGGCTTTAAATTATAATAGGCCTTATAAATAGGTTAAGTTTTTAATTATAAGGGTAGAATAGTAATTATAATAATAATAGTAGACCTTAAAGGGTCTATTAAGCTATAATAAAAGAGTCTATAAAAGACTTTAATAATAAATATAATTAATTAGCTAGTTAATATAAGTATAATAATAAACTATCTATTAAAGGCTTTTATAATAATAATTATAATAAGACTTAAGATATTAACTTCCTTATATAACTAAGAGATACTAATTATCTTTATTCTAATTATAAATCTACCTTCTTATCTTAGAATAAGCTATTTAATTACCTTAAATTATAATATTAGCTAAAGCTTCCTAAGCTAACTAAGCTAATATTATAACTATTAAAGCCTTTACTAAATAACTCTTAAATTAATCTAAGTAATACTATAAATAAAGACTTTAATAATATCCCTAAAATTAACTTTATCTATATTAACTCTAATATAATTCTAGATTAGAGTAAGCTACTAGGTTATAAGTTTTATAAATAGAAATATATTATAATTGAGGTATCTTAGTTTAAATTAAATAGGGAGTAGACTAATATCTACCTTAATAGTACCTAGTTATATAATTACCCTTATTAATTATACCTACCTTATAAAGTACCTCCCTAATATTTAACTTAAGAAGATACCCTTACCTATACTAGTTTATAGCGTAGGAAATAATATTAAAATAGGTAGAATAGTAATAGTTATTACCTTACTAGCTATATAAGTAGAGAGAGAGATAGGATATATAAGATACTAAGATAGGTACTAGCACGCGTCTAATACGCGGTTAATCTAATTAATTATATCCTGATTTAATATATTTTAATACTCCTATTAAAATAAAGTACCTTATTAATATAATAGTATAACTAACTTATTAATATTTTATTCTAACTATCTAAGATCCCCCTTCTTAACTAAATACTAGGTAATAGGCGTAAAGGTAAGGTAGATAGTAGTAAAATACTATTATAAGATAGTAATTTAATAAAACCCTTTTAAATATAAATTAAAAGAACCCTAATAAGGTAGGTATAATTATAAGGTTAATAATTCTATTTATATAACTATTTCTAGGATATACTTATTTTATAAGGGGATACTATTAAGGTTTTTATATTATAATAACTTAATAGTGTATTTCTTACCTTTAATATATTAAATAAGCTTATATTAAGTAGGGAGGAGGGTATTATAAGACTTAATTTTAGTATTTATATCTTTAATAATATTATAATTAAAAATAATAATATTAATACTAGGATAAAGGATTATTATTCTTTAATAGTATTAATTATCTACTTCTTATTCTTATCCTACCTAGGTATCTATCTAGGTAGTAAAGATAGTAAGGCTATTATAACCTAGAGGGATATTATACTAAAAGTTATTATAAGTATTATAATTACTAGTATTTAAGAATATCTTATACTAGTTATACTTTATATTAGAAGTAGGGTAAGAGATAGGATTATAATAGATATATATTATAATCTAAGCTTAATAATTTTATAAAAAAGTAATTAATTTATCTATTATAATATTAATTTATAACTAAGAGTAGTTTAATATTTAAATAATATTACTAATAGTATAACTTATTATTTAAGCTTAGAATATAAAAAGATAATAGAGTTAAATAGGCTTATAAAATTTATTTTATATTCTAATATTCTAATATAAAGTTATAAGATTAGAAGGGTAGGTAGTTAAGAGCTAGCTATCTTTTAATTAATACTAGAAGTATTTATAAAGCTATTAGGAGTACTTATAAAGCCTTATTATATTAAAGACTCCTACTATTATAATATTTCTAAGCTTAAGGCCTTATAAAAGGGGATAAATTTATCTTTAAAAAGGGCTTTAATAAGGTTATTAACTACCTACTTATTAATCTTAATATATTCTAGCTTAATATTATTAATAGTAACCTATTTTTATATATAATAATATTAGATATTAATATACTTTATATATATATAAAACTAGGAGTTCTTAGCTAGGGTAATAACTCCCTAATTATTATAATAAAGTATTATAATAGTAAGTTAGTAAGTATCTTTAAAGAGGTCTAACTTAATAAGTAGCTATTAGAGTTAAATAGTTTCCTTAATAATTTATATCTAACTTATATATTCTACTTTATAACTAAATAGGGTAATAATAGACTATTATTTTAATAACTAGCTTATTACTCTACTATTAATATTAAAAATATGGCTTATAATTAATTATTAAGTATTTTAATCCCTAGCCTAATTAATATTATTATAGCTAATAAGTAGAGAGATACTTTTATAAAAAGTAAGTTATAAGTTAATTATACTTTAAAAGTAGTAGAAAATCCTCTTAATAATTATTAATAAAAAAGAAAAGATACTTAATATAACTAGACTATTATACTATATTAATAGTAATACTAGGCCTATTACTATTACTATTATTAATAATAGGATCCTCCTCTTTATCCTCCTCTTTATCCTTTATAATAGGAGGAAGGCGCTCTTATAATATATTAGTAAGGCTTTAAAAGTACTTTAAAAGGGGAGATAAAGTAGTATATATATATTAATAAAGGATATTAAGAATACCCTCTAGGGTATTTATAATATAAATAGTAATAGCTAGGTTAACCCTAATAGGAATTATAATAGTAGTAGGGGTAAAGGAGGCGCAGTAAAGGTAATAATAATATTATTAAATAAGCTTATTAAAGGTTTATTAGAATCTAATAAGTTAAGGGAGGTTAGAGTTAGTATTTAAAGTAGTTATAATATTTAAGGATTAAAGGAGGCGCGTATAAGTATAATAAATAAAGGTAAAGATTTTTTATTAATATTTAATATTAAGATCTTTATAATATTTATATTTTATTAAATTAAGGGAGGCGTATATATAAGTTATCTTATTAAAGAAATAAATAAAGCTTTGATTAAAAATATTAAACTTATAACTCTTTAAATTAAAATATAATATAATAAAGGTATACTATATAAGATAATATAAGAATAGGCTAAGAGCGGCTTAATAAGGAGGTTATATACTATTATAAGTAGAGGGGGTAGTAATAATCTTCTTTTAATTAATAGTAAGAGTAAGTTTATTACTAATAATTATATATTAGTCTTATAAGTAATTACTACTATAATAATAGTAGTAATACCTCTATTTATATTAATATCTTTTATAAATACTATCTAACTATTTAAGAAGAATTAAACGCCGTCTTTATAGTACTAGTATTAAGTCCTCCTAGCCTAGGAAAGACTTCCCTGAATACTATATATTAATAATAACGTACCTTACTATTAAGAACCTTAATAATATATTAGAGGCCTTATATAAGTATTATAATAAGGCTATTATAATAGACTTCTTATTTATAAAAGCCTTTACTAATAAGTATTTATTCTTTATACCTTAGAGAGTTAGTATTAAGATAGAGAATTTTTATTAAGGCCCTAATAAATTTACTACTCTTTCCTAATACTTCTTTATATTCTATTATTATAACTCCTTAAACTTCTTAAGAAGTAGCGGAACTTACTTTTTAATTAGATAAATTTATATAAATTAGATATATCTTTATATCTTTAATTAATAACGCCGCTCGCTATATTATCTCTTTAATTATAAAGGATACCCTTAGACCCGTTAGATTAAACTAAGAAGCCTTTATTAGATAAGGAGGTACCTATTCTAGATTTATATCCTTAGAAGCTATTAGTCTTCTTAAGGCTTCTATATAATCTTAGCTTTAAGACTAGGTAAGTAATAATCCTATTATTTATAAGGCTATCTTATACTTTAATAAGGGAATAGAAGCCTCTTATAAAATCCTTAATAGCCCTCCCTTATTAAGTGAATTATAGATTACCTCGTCTCTTAATAGTACTACTACTACTAGGTAAATATTAGCTAAAGAAGCTATTTATAAATAATTAATTAGCCTAAAACCTAATTTATCTAGCTAATTATCTAGTAGTATAGTAACCTTCGCTATTAACTTAGTTATATAAGTAACTATTAACGCTGCTATAGCTTAATATATTCAGGAGAACCTAGCTATACCTAGCCTACTAGGTCCTTCTAGACTAGCTAGTTAGCCTAGTTAACCTAGCTAACTAGGTGAAGTAGGTATATTAATTATAATTAACGGCGGCGATAATTATTCTTAATAGAACCCTAGAGACTTAGGATTCTTTAATCTTATATATAATAATAAATCTATTAGTACTAGCTTAACTATCAAGTATACTAGAAAGGATACTTACTTTTAAGATATTTATATATTTACTAATTAAGCTAAGTAAATATACTTACTTAAGGATCCTACTACTATTAGGAATAACCTTTAGCTAAGTCTTTATAAATAAGTACTTAAATAGTATAATAATAAGCTCTCTAAAATAGAATAAAGGATAGTAACCTTTAATAATAGTATTAATAAATAGGTATAACTACTACTTAAAAGGTTCTAATAATTATTAAATATCTCTATTAATAATATATTATATAAGAAGTTTATTATAAAGGATATTATAAGCTATTATAAGTTATAGGAGTTTAATATTAAAATACTACGCTTTATAAAAGATACTAGGTTAAAAGATATAAAGATTTAACTTAATATTATATATAATATTATTAACTTTAAACTTTATTATAATATTTACTATCCTATTAATTAGATCTCTATTAATAACTTCTTATTAGAACTTAAGGATAGGAAGTATAAATAGTAGGTTTATATAAGTAGGTAGAGAGCTTCTATTAGTACTCTAAATAATAGGCTATAATAATATCCTAGTTATAAATATAAGTCTATAAGGTAATATAGTTAATACGGTTTTTCTAATAATAGAGTAGGGTACTAGCTATTTTAGTAGGGTAGCTAGTCTTATAATAATACTTACCCCCCGTTCTTACCCTTTTAAAATAACTAAGCTTATTAAATAAATTAATAGCCTTATTAAAACTAGTAGTTTTATTAAAATACCCCTTAAATCTTACTTTTAGTACAAAGGCTTTAAATTATAGCCGGCCTAGTAAACGCGTTAGATTTTATATAGTAACTTAATTAACCTTAGCTCTAATAACTATTATAGCTTATAAGGCTAGGTTAAGGGAATTACTAGCTGGGTAGTTAATTATAAAATAATTATATACCTCGCTTTTTATTATAATAAGTATATTAGGCTACTATAAAGGATATAGTAGAAGACTTTACTAATAGCGATCTTAATAGTTATTAGGAGTATTATATTATAATATAGGGCGACGCTTATAATATTAAATAACTAGACCTATTATAAGATTAGTATAACTTATTCTATATAAGTAAGTCTTTAGGGATAAATAAGGACCTTATTAACTATAGTTAATAAGGACCTAAGGTAAACTTTATAAATTAGCCTAATATAAATATTTATACCTACTCCTCTTATACCTTTATATTCTTATTAAGAAATAAGTTATTTAGTTATTTATAAAAGTAATATTAGATAGTATAAAAGCCTTCTATAGCTATATCTACCCTTATAATAGCTAAGAAGATAATTATAGCCTATCTTACAACGCCTATTAATTAATTAGTATTAGTAGAATTACCCGTTCTTCTAAACTAATTAAAAGCCCTAGGATATAGCTTTAAGGGATAGAAATATACTACTATTAACGTAGTATAATTTAAGGCTAGAGGGTAGATTAAAGTCTACTTTAATAGTAGCTATTTTATTATACTAATTAACTAAACCTATCTTATAAGGGTACTACTAAATATAGAGATTAAGAAGATAGTATCCTTAATACTAGTATAAGGTATTAGTAATAAGATTATAAAGACTAATAAGTATACTTTATTTAAAATATTTATTAATAGGACTATTAGTAAGAGACTAGTAACTACCTTATTTTTATAGTTAGAACTTACTTTTATAGTAGCTAGCTTCCCGTTTATATCTATTATAGATAGTACTAGTTAGTTTCATTAATTTAGTATATAGAAATGAGATGGATATAAGCTTATAGTTATTTTATATTAGGGATAAGAGTAGTACTACGTTACTCTAATAGGTTATAAGAGCTCTCTACCTTATATTTAAAGATAGATTAATAAGCTTCTCCGTCCTTTTAAGAAGTTTATAAGAGCTTATATAAATAATATAGTTACTTTCTTAAAAACCTTACTAGAGTATCTTATATACTTATAAGCGCTTTTTAGTCTCTATTAAAGCCGTTAAATTAGTCTTAATTTAAAGAAAATATTCCTTAGCTACCTATCTATTACCCTACTAGGCTAAAAGGTAGATTCCCTTAGCCTATCTACTTTAGAAGAGAAACTTAAAGTCATTAATACCTTACTATTCCTATTTTTATTATAAGACCTTAAGATTTTCCTAGGACTTATAAGCTAATTATACTTATCTATCCCTAGATATACTTAACGTATAGATCTATTATAGAAATATAAGACTAACCTTACTAGCTCTCTTCTTAAGAGTATTAAAGGCTTTATAAGAAAGATTTAATTTATATAAGTAGTATATAATCCTACTAATAATAAGAAAAATACTTTTATAGATTTAAAGTCCGCCTTTAGTAGTCCTACTTTCCTTATCTATTTTAATAAAATAAGGATCTTATTTATAAATCTAGATACTTTTAAAAAGTAGGGATTTATAGTAATAATCTATTATATTAAGGGTAATATAATAGAAGGCTTTTCTAGGACCTTAGTTTAACTAATAATATTCCTTAGTAAAATACTTAACTAGGCTAAATAGAACTACTAGCTAACTAAACTAGAGGTAGCTAGTATTATATAAGTTATAAGACGGACTTAATACCTTATTAAATTATCTTAGAAACTATTAATAATTATTTATATTAATTACTTAGCGGTAATTCCTTTCTTATATTAAACTAGTCTTACTACCTCCTTAATTAATAAACTTAATCTATAGTTAATTCGCGCCTTATTATATCTATTATAATTTAACCTAGTAGTAAAATATAAATTAGGAAAATTTAATATTATCCTAGAGACGCTATCTAAACTTTAAGGGGACGGGAAGAACTCTATTAATACTAAATACTAGATACCTTATATACTAAAGGCTTTAATAATAAGGGCCTTATTAATTATAGTTAATAAGAGGCTATTATACTTAATACCTTATATATAGCCGCCTTTATAAAGGCTTACTTATAATATAATAAGTTACTAAGTCTTATTTATTATATTACGCTTATTAAGATATTAGAGGAATTTAAAAAGCGCCTTTCCTAGGCGTATTAATAGGATAGCTAATAGTCCTAGCTACTAGGGATACTTATACTAGTAAATAAGGACCTAGTTATACTAGTTAGTTTATAGGGGTTACACTTTAAGGTCCGTGATAGACTAATCTATTATATAAACTTTAATAATAGCCGCGAAAGATTATATATATTAAATACCTTAGAAAAAGATATATTCTAGCTAGCCTATAATTAGTAATATTATAGTAGGTATTATTATACTTATAAATAAATAGTAGCTTCTTTATATATCTATTACTTATAATAGTACCTACGGACCTATATAAAGTACTATCTGGAATATTAACTTAACTAGATAAAATAATATAAGCCTTATAAAAGTATAGTCTTAATAGATAGACCTATAATTCTATTTTATATTATAGTAATAGATTTTATAGTAGCGCTTTTATTAATAGGTATAAAAGGCTATAATAGCCTCCTTATTATTATAAATAAGTTTTTTAAAAGGGTTCTACTTATACTTAGATAGACTATTTAGATAGCGGCCTAATAGGCTAATATAATTCTCGCTAATCTTATAACCTATAGATAGGGTATATCCTATAGGATTATTAGTAATAGAGATAGTAAGTTTATATTATTATTTTAAAAGATAGTATTTTAGAAGCTTAGCTATAAACTATTAACCTTAACAGCGTACTACGCTTAAACGGATAGCCTATTAGAATAAATAAATTAGATAGTTAAAATCGCGCTATAATACTATATAATATAAAATATAAATAGTTCTAATTAGAGCGTAGTCCTTCCTTATATATAGGGATACCTTAATAACTCTAAAAGTTAGGTAACTAGCGTTTCTCCTAATAAGGTACTTTATAATTTTAATATATAGGATACCCTTATTATACTCTTATAATAGCTCCCTACGGAAGACTTTAACTACTTATAATAGCTTAAATAAGACTAGGCGGAGGAGTTAATAGCCTTTACTAATATCTTCTCTAAACTATATTATAATAGTAAATATAAAGTAGTATTAATAGAGGTAGGTAATAAAGCCTACCTTAGGCTTAGGGGAGGTTATAAAATCCTAGGGGTAATAAATTTAAAACTCTATCAATAACGTATAGGGCCTTTTAAGGTAATTAAAAAGGTTAGGCTATTAGCCTATTAACTTTAGCTAACCCTATTTATATATATTTACCCTATTTATATATATTTACCCTATTATATCTATTACTTAGCTTAAACTATTACTAAAATTATTAGATCCTTATACTTATATTTATAACTATTAACCTCTACTAGTAAATAAGATAGATACTCCTATAAATAAATTAGATAATTATAAAATAGAGGTAATTATTAGTAAACGCGTATCTAGTAGGAAGGTTTAATATCTAGTAAAGTAGAAAGGCTATAATTATAAATATAATTTATAGTATAATATAACTAATCTAAATAATACGTAGTAGATAGTAAGTAAGTATAATAATTAGCCTATTAGTTAACTTTATTATTATTAAGGACCTTAATTAGCCTTAATAATATAATATAGACGTCGCTTTTACTTCTTTATAGCGGTATTATTATATACGTAGCTAGTAGTTACCTTAGCTAGCTTACGGAGAGTAGAAGCCTTCCGCTAGGCTACTTTATACCTAGGAGAGGCTTCGCCTCTCTAAGAATCAATTATATAATTACATATTAGTCCTATAGGTAATTACTACTATAATAAATACCTAGAATAGTATATTAATTACCTTAAGGTAAATAGCTAATTATTATAAAGTAATATCTTATAGTAGATATATTAGATAAAAATATTTAGCCTCCTACTAAAATTACCCTATCTAACTATATAATTTAGTAAGTTATATACGCTAGACTAATATCTTATATAAAAAAAACTCGCGTTAGCTACTAGATTTTTTTTATAATAGTAACTTATTTATAAGGTATAAGAATAAGGGTAATATAGCTAATATATTTAATAAGGGGGTAATATAAAATATTATTTATTAGAATACCTATATTTTATAAGGGGATATTAAAATAGCTAGTATTACGCCTAAGTAGTAAGTTAGAAGCTAGTAGATAGGGAAACTAAAGGAAAAGATAAATTTATATAAAATTTATATTAATAAAGCCCTTATCTTATTATTACCCCTAATAGCTCCTATTACCTTTATAAAGTTATTAAAGATAAAAGAGGAGGATAAAGGGTCTATTACTAAGTTAGCTAAGAATCCTACTCTAAAACCTAACTTAGCCCTACTAAAATTCTAAGGGTAAGAGGAGGAGGTCGCTAAGGTAGCTAATAACCCTACTAGAATAGAATTATAAATTTAAAATAAAGCCTACCTTCCTTTAGATTATAAAGGTAAGGAAGATAGAGAATTAAGGCGCTAATTTAATAAGTAACTATATAATATATATCCTTATAATAATAATAATAATAATAATAATATTAGAGGAGATATTAATAGTAATAAATAAAAAGCTTATATACCTTATTAATATAGCTAAAGAACTTAGGGATATAAATAATAATAAATTATTACGGCTAGGCCTAGAAATAATAGTAGACTTTTCTAATTTTATAACTACCTTATTTAATTTTATAGGGTAAGTATTATAAGATTATATTAAGATATATTTAACTAATAAAGGGATAAAGTTATTAATTAAAGTACTTTATATATATTATTAGAGCCGCGTAAATTATCTCTTATCTTCCTAGTTTTATAAGACTCTTAATATTACTAATAACTAGGAGGCGGCTATTATTAAGGTAAAAAATAAGAGGTAGGCAGATAAAGTAAATAAGGTAAAGATAATATAAGAGGAAACCTTAAATACTTAAATATTAGATAATAGCCTATTAGCTAGTAAAGATATATATAGACTAACTGTATTAGATTAGTACTTTAAACTCGAGTTAGGTTCCCGACTCGACTCTTAGCGAGTTAATACTAAATTCCTAGCCTAAGTATTCAGGTTAGTATTAATAGTTAGTACCGAGTATTAAAGTTAATACTATAGGGTAGTACTAAGTATTAGTACCGAAGTATTAACCTAACTCGCTAAGATATTAGTTCTACTTATATTATTTTACTAAGACTATAATATTAGGAATATTTTTTAGTTATAATAATATTTCGTACTATATATAAGACCTACTAAGATATTGCTAAGTATTATTATTATTACTAACTAGGTAATTCTTAATAGTAAATAAGGTAGTAGCTAATTAACTATTTATATAGAAATAATTACTATAATATTGCTAATATTTTCTATTTATAGTAGTATTTAGTACTATATATATAACTTACTACTATATTACTAAGCATTATTATTATTATCACCTAGGTAGTACCCTTAAGTAAATAAGGTAATATAAAAAGGTAATGTATATACCTAGAGAATTAAGGGGACTATAAAAATTATAATTAAAAAATAATTTATTTTTAGAATAGTACTAATTTTAGAAAAAATCTAGGCTATCTAGCTAATTTATTAGTGGCTTGGCGTCTTAGCGATACCTTGGTGATTCGGGTCAGTCTAATTTCGGGTCGGTACCAATCCATAGTACTAAAACCCGACTCGACGGTTAGTCTAGATATATAATATACCTTTAAAGAAGTAAGTAAATATACTAAGAGGTAGTTAGCTAGCGAAGATATATAATATACCTCTAAGGAAGTAGGTAAACGTACTAAGAGGTAATTTAAAGAGAGGGAGGTATAAAAGGAAGTAATAAGTATTAAGAAGAAAAGATATTATAAGCTTGAAAATTATTAATTTATTAATACCCTATCTACCTTATAATCTACCTCGCGATATATTTTATACCTACCTAAGAATAACTTACCTAGGATTCTAAAGGATAATTAGATAAGGCTAGAATAGATAAGCTTTATTAAAGACCCTAAAAATTTAGATTTTAAATTCCTTACCCCTATAATATAGTAGGACCTCTAGAATAGTATTAGATAGCTAGGTATATAGAAATAGTATATATATATAATTAAGGTAGAGTAGAATACTTTCTATACTAAAAAGTATAATATATAAGGATATATTCTCCTTTTCTTATTACTAGTAACTATTATAAAATACTATTATATTAGGCGCTATACCTTAGTTAAATATAAGAAGTTACCTCCTTAGATATTAAGGTAAGCCTTTATATACCTAATCTTTACCTAATAGTTCTCTACTTTACATTACTTTTATCGTAATTTCTACTATAAATAGTTAAATTTAAAAAATCTTAAAAGTAAGGTATTAATATCTATTAAAGATAAAGGTATTAATATAATTATAATCTAAAAGTATATAATATAAATACTCCTACTACTAGTATAACTTTAACTTATAAGAAAATTAAGTTTTATCTTACTTATCTTTATCTCTATTATTAATTATTAATATTAATATAGTATATATTATATATATTATATATATTATATCTCTAGGGGTAATACTCCTTACTACCTAGGGTTCTTATATAAACTACTATTATTAAGAAAGTCGCCTAGTTACTAACCTAGTTTAAAATAAATATAATAATAAGGTATTAACCTAAAACCCTATTTAATAAGAATATTAATTTATATATAATAGACTAGTTAAAAATAAATATAGATAAAGGTTATATTTAATAGTTACTACTAACTTAATTTTATAAGAGTAGACTTATATTTAAGGAGATTTTAAACTACTTACTTAAGGTATTTATCCTTTTAAGAGTCTTTTAATTTTATATACTCTAATTTAAATTTAAATATAATCCCCTTTATAGAAACAATTTATATTACTTTAAAACTACTAATAAGGCCTATATATTAAAGTACTTAAGAGAAAATAAATTAAGACCCCTTTTAATAATATATAATTAACTTATCTTTATACTTAATAACTATTATATTATATACTAGATCTAGGATTAATTTAATTAGTAGGTATAATAAAACTTATTTTTAGACCTTATTATACCCCTAGATATTATTAAGAAGTTAGGCGTACTAGTTAATAATAAAGAAAATTTATACTAGGTTAAATAAAATATTATTTAATATATAATAGCCCTACTTAAAGTTAATATACTTAATTATAATAGTTAAGCCTAGGAAGTAATATTTAACCTAAACTAGGAGGAAATAAGGGTAGAGGTAAGAAAATAGTTATAAATTCTTTAAGAGTTAAAAAATTTATAAATTAAAGAAGGTAAATTTATAAAATAGTATAAGATTATAAGATAATTATAAAGATTTTACCTTTTATAATCCTTTTAATTACCTTAAAATAAATTATAAGGTACTCCTACTTAAGCTATTAAGAGAGGATTAGGACTTAAGCTATTCTTAAGAATATATTATATCTAATTTAAATTAATAGATAGGTATAAATTATACTAGCCTTTTAAGCCTTTTTAAGATAGTTTATAAGATAGTAGATAATATCTATTATAACTTAAAATATAAACCTAGGTAATTATTAGATATAAATTAAAAAAATTATCTTAAGGAATATTTATAACTTATATTATTAATAGTAGTAATATTAGAGGAGTTATTAACTCTTCTATTAGACTAGGAGATCTTAATAGTAGACCTTAAGAATAGGCCTAATAATATATCCTTACCTTACTTAATTAAATAACCCTATTTAATAGCTCCTAAAGGAGCCCTTTAAGCTATTAGTAAGATTACCTTGAAAGATATTAACATTAGCTACTATATAACTAGGACCCTTTATATAAGGGAGAATAGGGGGGTAATTTTTTAGGGAAACTAAGTAAAAGAGTTATTCCTTCTAAGTATCTAGATTAGCTATTAATTAATAAATTCCTTATACTAGTTTTTTTAAACCTAGATTATATTATTTTAAAGGAGGAGTTTATAAGCTATTATAAAAGCTCTACTATTCTACCTAATAATTAAGTATTCTAAGTAATTTATTTTAACTTATCTAAGTAGGGGGATTTCTACTAATTAAGCCTTAATTCTAATAGATATCTACCTATTAACTTTATCCTTATAAGGGTATTAGTAATAGCCCTAGATAATAAGGGGGTAAGGTATTTCTATATGTTTTAAGGGCGCTAACTATATAGTAATATAAGGGAAAGACTAGGCCTAACTAATAAATATTTACTATCTAACTAGACTTAGATAGTTAATAAATAATACCCTAATTATATAGCTAGTAGTAATAAAATATTATTATAGTACCTTAGAGATAATTATTATAAAATTATCTATCTATTAGAGGATTAGGATATCCTAGGGGAACTACTACTTAGTAATAAAAAGGAGAAAAATTATTAGATACTAAGATCCTTTATAATAAAAAAACCCGTAATTATAAAGAAGTCTAAAAAGCTAGTAAAATCTAGGAGAGCTACCCTACTACTAGTAGCTACTCTAATACCCCCGCTATAAAATAGTACCCCTCTAGGGGTTATAAGATAGCCTAGCCCCGCTTCTCTATAATAACTTAATCTAACCTAGCTAGCCTAGAAAGGTCTTAGAAACCTAAGGTTAAGATTACTATTAATAATATTAATAACTAAGATAGAAGAATTAAGGGAATCTAATAAAAAATAATAATAGTTAAATATATAACTACTTATAAATAAAAACGCTATAATAGTAGAGCTAGTAAGGTATTTAAGCGTATATAATTAATCTATTATAGATATAGTAATAATAATTAATAGTACTAAGGATATTAGGTTAATAAGAAAGGTTAATAAGATACTTAATATCTCTAATAACATATTATAATACCTTATATTATACTACTTATATCTTAAGACTATTATTATAAAGTATAATAATAGTTAATTAATAAAGTAGTTAGTTAATCCTAAAAAAATTATAGAGGCTAACTTAATTAATTTAATAACTTAATATACTTAGAACGAGCTTATTTTCTATAAGGGGTAGATACTATAGTAATAGTAATATTAGGTAAGTATAAATAACCTAGATAGCTATATTTAACCTTAGGCCTAGGGATATAAGGAAGATAAGCCTTTATAACCTACTTATTTATATAGGCTCTAGCTAGTAATATAATAATAATTAATAATTATATAAGTAGGGCTTAGTTAATATACTAGATATACTAAAAAAATTAAGTAAGATTACTTAAAAATATAAAGTATATATTAGAAAAAAGAAAAAAGATCTTTATTATTATTATTAGAAAAGAAGAGGTACCTAATATAATTAAACTATTAAGGGTATTATAATAAAAAGCTATTATATTATAATAGTAGTAGTATTAAATCTACTATTATTATTAATAATATTATCCTCTTTATTATCCTCTTCTTTATCCTTTATAATTAGAGGAAGGTACTCTTATATTATATTAATAAGAATTTAATAAGGCTTTAAAAGGAGAGATAGAGTAGTATATATATATTAGCGTAGGATATTAAGAATACCTTTAAGAGCGGAGGTAATATAGTTAATAATAGTAGGGTATATCTTAAAATAAGTAGTAGTAGTAGAGAGGATAGAGGTATAATATAAATAGTAGTAATATTAGTATATATTAGTATATTAAGGTATTAAGTATTTATTAAAACCTAGTAAGTTAAAGAGGGATAAAAATTAACTCCTCTATTAATAATAGTATTTAAGACTTATAAGAGGTATAAGTAAATATAGTAAATAGAGGCTAAAATCTTCTATCTATATTTTATATTAAAGCCCTTATAATAATTATATTTTATTAAGTTAATAGAAGTATATATATAAAGTATCCTATCAAGAAATTTAATAAAGCTTTAATTAAAATATTAGATTTATAATTCTTTACTTTAATATATAATATAATAGAGGTATATTATATAAGAGAGAGTAAATATAAGTTATAAGTAACTTAATAAAGGAGGATAAGTATTATAAAGATTAAAGGAAGTAGGAGTAGCCTTCTTTTAATTAATAGTAAGGGTAAGTTAATTATTAAAGTAATATTTATAAAGTAATTATTAAAATTATCAAGAGTTATAATAATATATAAGGGGGGTAATAATATAAATAAAGATTTAAAAAAGGACTTAATATAGTTAATAGAAATAAAAATATTATAATTAAAAAAAGGATATTAAAGTTACTTAAAGAAGATATATCTTAAATATTTAATAAACCCTTAATAGTAATAATTTCCGATTTACTTTAAAATATTAAGACTTTTAAATAACTTTAAAATAAATTAATAGGAAGTATAAAGGGGATATATTATAATATAAAGATTATATATAAAAGTATTATTTATAATTATTATAATTATATAATATTATATACCTCTTAAAGTTACTTTAAAGGACCTTAAAGTTAACTCTATTAATACGATTTTATTAAAGCTATACTATTATATAAAGGAAGCGCTTTTAATATATTATAACCTCTTATAATCTTAAAGCCTAAGGGCCTAGATAGAGGAATAATTATAAAGACTAGTTAAGAATATAATACTACTATTAATATTATACTTATAATATATAATAGCTTATACTATACTATTACTTATAATATAAAGAGGAAGAAACTCCCCTTAAAGAGAAGTATAGTAATTAGTCTTACTATTAATAAGAATAGAGAATTATATATATATATATATACTATTTATAGTACTTAATAGCTACGTTTTTACGTAGTACCCTTATAAGTATAGAGAGTATATACATAGTATCTAGAGATCTAGAAGCGTAATAGTAAATAGGATAGAAGATACGGTTTTCTTCTATAGATTATAGTTTCCTCTAGTAAGCTAGATAGTAAAGTTTAAAATATAAATATAAATATAAGGATCTTTATAAATTATATATAAAGGCTATTAGCTATTTAACCTTAAATATCTTTAATTAAGGGTATAATCCTTTATTACCTATTTTTAGCCCTTTTATTATTATATCTTAATCTTTAAATTTAATTACTATTATTTTATAAGGATCTATTATAAGTTAAAGGGGAAAAGAGGAAGGGAGAAGAGGGTTATATAGAGGAGAAGTAGTCTTAAGTAAAGGGAGCCCTCTAGGTAATAATAGGGGGAGAGGATATTAGGCTAGTAGCTTAAAGCTATAAAGATAAAGGAGTTATAAAAGAAGATAACCGTACCCTTTATTTTGAAAGGTAGGATTAAATAACTTCTATTAAATAGTATTAATTTTAAAGGAGTTAAAAGTAGTAATTAAATACTTTATTTAATAAGATATATTTAATTAAATTATACTAATAAAGAAATAACTCTTTAAAGGTATATAAGAGTAGATAAACTCTAATTAGAAGATAAAAGAATAAGTAACTTAAATAAATAATAAGAATAAAATAATATAAATAATATAAGATAAAATAATATATAATATCTAAAGATTTAGAAATATAATAATAAATAAAGTAAGGGATTATTTTAATTATATAAATTATTATCTTTAATATTTATTAAAGTATTTATATTAATTTATATATCTTTATAACCTACCCTTTAATTTACTTTAATTCCTCTCTTACCTTTATATATAAATATAAAGGATAATATTACTTATCTTTATTAAATATATAATAAAAATAGAGCTTATAACTCTATTTATAATATAATATATATATATAAATTATATAAAGATAAGCCTTAATATTTATTTCCTCTTTTTAATATTTTTAATTCTTATTATAATTTATTTAACCTTCTTAATATTCTCTACTAGACTGACTGTCAAGTCGGGTTTTAATACTATAAATTAGTACCGACCCGAATACTTGGTACTACCTCCTAGTACTAACCCGAATACTTAGTACTAGTTTCCGGTATTAACCCGAAAAGCCCTTAGTATCTTAGTGAGTTAGGTTAGACTAACCTAACTTACTAAGGTATTATTAAGAAGCTAAGCCGCTAATAAAATAGTAATAGACTCTAATATAGTTTCCCTATAATATAAATTTAAATAGTTTTATATAATTAGAATTTATCTTATACCTAATATTCTTTACTTATTATTTTATATAATATAATAGTCTATATTACTATTTTATATTACCCTTAATTCTTTTACTATTAGCGCTAAGAATATATTAGTCCCTTTAAGTCCTTTAAGAGTATTAAGTTTTATAAGCCTTAGTAATAAAGCTATTTAATTAGAATTTAATAATCTTAATATAAATAATTTTATATCTAGTAGTCTTTATCCTAGCTAATTTATAAGTTAGGTTAGATAGGGTATATTAGATAGATCCTTTTAAGAAAAGAAAGCGCTTCTCTAGAATACTATTAAAGCTATTAAGGAAGATTTCCTAGACTTAATTCTAGTAAAGAATAATAAGTTTATTAAATAGAGTTAGTATACTAAAGTCTAGTTTAAAGTATAATAGTAGTAAACTACTATAAAGTATTAAGATAAAGTCTAGTACTAAAGTTAAGGATCTACTTTAGATTAAGAAGATTATATTAGGTAAATAGGCTAATATTTAAAATAACTTTATTTAAATTATATTAATAGTTAAGGGATTATTAAAGATTACTTATAAGAAGTATAATAGAATTCTAGACTACTTAATAGCTACTAGTAATTTAAGTATATTTAATATAAGGAAATATCTTAAAATAAATAAATACTTTCTTTATAAATAACTTAACCTATTATTATAAATAGAACTTTCTTTAAGTTAGGTATATTATTTATAATAATATAAATTAATAATATAAAACTAACTATTTAGGGATTACTTTAGAAGAAAAGTAATATTAGGTTTTCTACTAACTTTTATTAAGAGAAGTGGAATAAATAGTTATATAAATACTTTCTTACCTTAAACTAGTCTTTTTAGATTATTAACTAACTAGAGTTTTAGTGATTACTATTAATAGCTTATCTAGATTTAACCCTAATCTATTATATTAAATTATAAAGTATAATCTTTTTAGATTTTAAAGGAATATATATAAAAATTAAAGTAGATCTAGAATATCCTTAATATATTTCTCTTATATTAGATACCTAGTTTAGTCCTTAAAAGGTTACCTACCTTAAAGTATTAGTCTACTAGGTTAATACTAATTTTTAATATTAAGAATATCTTATTACTTTTATACTACTTAATATCTAGTATTCTAGGTATTTACTTATAATAGAAATAATAAAGATATTAACCCTTTATAAAATTAAAGATAAGCTTCTTAAGGTTATTACTAATAATACTAGTAATAATAGAACCTTAAAAGATAAATTAGAGAAATCTCTAGCTTAGTAAGATATCTAATAAGATAAATTATAAAACTCTATTCCTTATATAACTTATATCTTTAACCTTATAATATAAGACTTTATTAAAGCCCTAGACTTAAAAGCTTTAAATAATATTATAATATTATTAGAGGATACTTAAGTTAAAGATATCTAAGTAAATATAAGTCTATTAACTATTATTAAGAAGGTATAATATTATAAGGGTAATATAAATAGGTAATATACTTATTAATATTT
>JAABUX010000613.1_pt1 | contig 59337 bp, 57 predicted proteins | sample 5561851 | NCBI WGS metagenome assembly JAABUX01 (sample SAMN10711883, study PRJNA513361) | rock metagenome | isolation source: Antarctica rocks | place: Antarctica: Victoria Land, Richard Nunatak red sandstone | collected 2016-01-03
TCGGCCGCACCTCGTCATCCATCCAGCAAGCGCGACGATTGCCACGCGCTGCCTATCCGCCCACCCAGCCACCCAGCCAATCAGACACACGCGCCAGATTTACGCGGTTTCTGACCGCCGTTTACAAACGCCACGTCCACGGCAGCTTCGGGGCCAACGCCATCGCCGAGGCGTCGGACTTCTTCAAGTTCGTCAAGGCGAACACCTACCGCACGGCCCCGGCTGCCACCGGCAAGCGCATCCTGGACTTCGGCGCCGGCTGGGGACGGACGATCCGCCCCTTCATGCGGGATTTCGAGTTCGCCGACCTGTATGGCTTCGAGCCCGACTTCATGTTCTGCACCCTGGCAAGGTCGCTGAACCCCTACGTCGCCTTCCTGTCAGGCGGCTTCACCCCGACAGGAGGCCTGCCCGGCCAGTTCTTCGACCTGGCGTTCAGTTGGTCGGTCTTCTCCCACCTGTCCCCGGCGTCGGCGACGCTCTGGCTGCAGGAGCTGGCGCGCGTGCTGGTCCCCGGCGGCTCCCTCGTGTTCACCACCTGGGGGGACCGGTTCCTGCGTCGCCTGCAGGCCGACGCCGCCGCGCGGGAACGCGGGCAGGAAATCGACTGGTATTCGGCCATCTGCCTCGACGCCGCCGGGTCCATCGGGCAGCGCATCTTGGATTACGAGCGCGGCGGCTTCGTCTGGTTCACCAGCGGCAAGTCGCTGCTGTACGGCGAAGCCTTCGTCAGCGAAGCGGCGTTGACCCGGCTGATCGCGCAGCACCAGCTTCCCTTCGCCCTGATCGCCGTGGACACATGCAGCCTGGGACAGGACGCTTTCGTGCTCAGGCGGCTATAGGCGTGGTCTCCCGCCGGAACGTCAGCACCAGAACATCGCGGTGCGCGGGCAGGGCAGGGTCCAGCGGCTGCACTGGCGTCACGCCATGGAACACCCGGTGGTCGTCCACCAGGGCCGAGTCCATCGGCGCCTCCAGGGTGAAGCTCCCCAGCAACCCTCGGTCCAGCCCGTGGATGCTGGTGGTGCCGGACGCGATGTTAACCCGGCCGACCATCAGCACCAGCACCCAGTCCACTCCGTCCTGGTGCAGCCCTTCCGGCGTCGGCTGGCCCGACTGGCCCGGCCGCGCCTCGATGCGGAACTGGTGCGCCTCGACATGCCAGGCCGGGGCCGGGGTCAAGCCATCGAACAGGGCGTGGCAGACCCGCAGAATGGCCTGGAAGGCGGGGCCGTCCGCCGCAGCCTCCGTCACCGGCTCGAACCAGCGGGCAATGCCGCCGTTCAGCGCGTTGAAATCGCGGCTCTGGTAATGCGGCTGCGCCGGCTTACGCTGCACGCCGCCGGCCGACACGGCAAAGACGGCATGGCGCCGCTTCCGGTAGCGCCCGCCATCGGCCATGTAGGTGTCCACCCCAAGGTCGTCCCAGCTCCGAGCGAACCCCTCCCAATCCCGCAGTCCCGCCGCAGCCAGCACGGCTCCCATGTCCGGCCCGTGCACGAAGGCAAAGCCGGTGTCGCGCAACGCGCCGGCCCAGGCATCCAGGCCAGCCGCATCCAAGCTCATTACGTCCACGCCCGTCATCCCACTCGTTCCTTCACTGGCTCGCCGGCCTTCATCGGCTCCATAGCCTTCATCGGCTCCGCGCCCGGCTCCCCGGCCGCCCCGGGGGCCGGCGGCGTATTGCTCAACGCGCGGTGCGACGTCAGCGGGCTTTCGATGGCCAGCTCGTCGAACCGCTCCTTGACCCGGCGGTTCAGCTCCCGCGCCACCGACCACCGGCTGGCTGGCTGCGTCTTCAGCCGCACCCGCAGCACCCAGGCCAGATCGACGAACCGGTCCACCCCCATCACGTCCAGCGCGTCCAGGATCAGCGGCGCCCACTTCGTCTCCGACCGCATCGCCGCCGCCAGCTTGCTCACGACGTCGATCACCGGGCCAGGCTCCTCGTTCAGCCCCACGCTGATGTCCAGGAGTGCATAGCCATAATCCCGCGTCTGGTTGGTGACGGTGGTGACGGCGCTGAACGGGATGATGTGCACCGCCCCATCCAGCGCCCGCAGCCGTATGGTGCGGATCGACAGCGCCTCGACCGTGCCGCTCAGCCCGCCGAGCGTCACCACGTCGCCGACCTGCATCGCGTTCTCCAGCAGCAGGAACAGCCCGGTGATCAGGTCCTGCACCAGCTTCTGCGACCCGAACCCGACCGCGATCCCCACCACCCCCGCCCCGGCCAGCAGCGGCGCGATATTGACCCCGATCTCGCTCAGCACGGTCAGCCCGACCACGAGGATGATCGTCACCAGCAGGGTCGTCCGCAGCATCGGCATCAGGGTCCGCAGCCGCCCGGCGCGGGCCAGTTGCGCCGCCTCCGTCAACTGGCTCAGGTGCCGCTCCATCCCCGCGTTCGCCACCTCCCAGACCAGGATGGCGAGCAGGACAGTGACGCCGGTCAGCGTGGCGGCCGACACGATGCGGCTGCCCAGGTCGCCCTGGGTGAACCAGGACAGCGGGTTGAAGCCCCAGGCCTGCAACAGTGCGATCCCGGCCGCCACCCACAGCAGCGCTGCCACCGCCAGGCGCAGCATCGGGAAGTAGAACCGCGCCCGCGCCTCCAGCCCGGGATGCCGGGCGGCGAGGGCTGCCGACGGCCGCAACGCCCGCTCCAGCCCGCCCAGCACCACGACGCCCAGCAGCCGCGCGACGATGATCACCGCGCACGTCGCCAGGGAGAACTGGATCACCCGGGTGTAGCCGTCGCGCAGCTCCACCGCCCAGACCACCCACAGCGCCACAACGGGGAACGCCGCAAGCAGGTGCCACACGTCCGCCAGCCGGTTGCGCAGCGCCGCCCATGCGCCGTCCGTGCCCGGCGTCGCCCGGATCAGCGCCGCCACCGGCGCCCGGGCCTGCAGGATCGCCACGACCAACATCACGTGGACCACCAGCGCAAACAGCTTCAGCAGCGCGTCGTGTGCGGTGGCATACATGCCGAACATCACCGCGACCTCTGTCACAGTGTAGGTGGCGACGGCGGTGATGGCGATGCGCCGGGTCCAGCGCGACAGGAACGCCGCCGCCCAGTCCGACACATGCAGCAGCCGCAGCCGGGACGGACCTGGCGCGACGAGGAACACCGTGACGCACAGGATGGACTGGCACAGCACAACCGCGTTCATGACGGCGTGGATCACCAGCCCCGTCGTCGCCGGCTGGCCGATGCGGGTGCCGAGCAGCAGGCTGACACACGCGGCAAAGGCTGCAATCGGGGCCAAGGTCAGCAGCAGCCGCCCGAGCAGGTAAGGCAGCCGCGACAGGGTGCCGAGCGCCCGGCTAAACCGCCGGCCGTGCTCGCCACGCTCGGCCCCGCCGGCCTCTGCAACGGCCGGGTCGGCCCCGTCCTGGTCTGCACTGCCAGGCGCCCAAGTACCGAGCGTGGCGCGCAACCGGCGCAGCACGCGCGCCGTCCCCGATTGCACCAGCAGCCCGGCGGCGATGGATAGGGCGAGCTTGCCGGCGGTGTCCAGCACCCGCGCCCGGGCGACGGGATCGGCGGCCTGCGTCGCCACCCAGCGCCACAGGAGGGGCAGATCGTTCATCGACTCTACCGCGGCCGCAAGCTGCGACCCGGCATCCGACAGGCTGGCCGAGGTGCGGTCGACGATCTGCGCGGCCAGGCTGTCCGGCTCCAGCGGGATGATCTTTGCCGCTGCAGGCTCGGCTGGCTTCACAGCAGCAGGCTCCGCAGGCAACACGGCGACGCTCTCGGCTGTTGCAGGCAGGGCTGTTGCAGGCAGGCTGGCGGCGGGCGCTGCCTTGGCGATGGTCTCCAGCGTAGTAACGAACTCGGCCCGCCGCTTGTCGTCCCGCAGCAGCCCGAGCACCTGCTCCGCCTGGGCCGGCGAGATCGCGGGAGAGGCGGCGGCAGGCGCCGGCGCGGGCGGCGCGGGGCTGGGTCCAACGCGGGACGGGGCGACGGGGATCGGCAAGGCCTGCCCCGCCGCTGCCCCTGCCCAGCAGACCGGGATCGAAAGGAGTGCCAGCAGCAGCGGCAGCTTGTGGAGGACGTGCGGCATGAGGCGGAGCAACACCCACCCTCCGAAGGTGTCAACCCGCCGCAGCGCCGGCGCCCGCAGCGTAGGACCGCCGCCCGCCGTCCTGCTCCCCCCTCCGGGAGAGGGCGTCAGGTCAGCAGGCGGTCGATGGCCAGCGCCAGCCGCACGTCCCGGTCCGACAGGCCGCCGGCGTCGTGCGTCGTCAGCACGATGCCAACGCGCCCATAGACGTTGGACCACTCGGGATGATGGTCCTGCGCCTCTGCCAGCAGCGCCACGCGGGCCATGAAGCCCCAGGCGGCGCTGAAGTCCGGGAAGCGGAAGTCCCGCGCCAGCGCATCGCGATCCGGCAGCACGCGCCACAGCGGCAGGGTGCTCGGCAGGGCGGCGCGGGCATCTGGCGGCAATGACTGCATTTGTGTTGCTTTCCCGGCCGGGTTGGGGCGGATACGCGCCATGCCGACCTATACCCTGCCGCCCGCCGCCGAGGATATCTCGGACCTCGCCGACCGCGCCCTGGCTGCGATCCCGTCAGCCCTGCGCGCGCATGTCCACGGCGTGTCGATCCTAGTCGAGGAGGTGGCGGACGACGAGACCTTGGCCGATCTGGGCATCGACAACGCCTGGGAGCTGACGGGCTTGTACCGCGGCATCCCGTTCGGCCAGGCCGGCGCGGGAGACACCAGGCAGGCGCCCGACCTGATCCTGCTATACCGCGAGCCGATCCTGCTGGAGTGGATCGAGACCGGGGAGGACCTGTTCCGCCTCGTCCGCAACGTGCTGATCCACGAGATCGCGCACCATTTCGGCTTCAGCGACGCCGACATCGCCGCCTTGGAATCGGATCAGGACTGATGGCGGCGCGGCGCATGACCGACCTGTTCAACAGGCCCCAGCGGGTAACGCAGGCGCTGATCGCGGCCAATGTCCTGATCTACCTGGTCATGATCCTGCTGAGCGGGTCGTTCTCTCCCACAGGCCGGGTGATGCTGCGATTCGGCGCGCTGTACGGCGGGGCGCTGCGGGCCGGGGAGCTGTGGCGGCTGGTCGCAGCCGGTTTCCTGCACTTCACGCCGCTACACCTGCTGTTCAACATGTGGTGCCTGCTGGCCTGGGGCGCGCTGGTGGAGCGGCGGCTGGGCGCGGCCTGGTTCGTGCTGCTGTACGTGGCGTCGCTGCTGGCCGGCAACCTGGTCAGCGCGCTGACCCACCCTGGTAACTACCTCGGCGCGGGGGCGTCGGGCGCCATCGCCGGGCTGCTGGGGGCGCTGCTCTACCTGGCGCTGCGGGGCAAGGCGGAGCTGCCCCTGCAAAGCGTGGTGCTGACGGTCGGGCTGAACGCGGCGCTCAACTTCAACTCGCCCGGCGTTGATTGGCGCAACCACCTCGGCGGCCTCACGGCGGGCATCATGGTCTGCCTGCTGCTGGAGGCCGCGTCGGGCGTCGCCAGCCGGGTGTTCCGGTGCAAGTTCCCGGAGTGGGTCAAGCTGGACGTGGTGCTGACCTTCCCCGTGCTGGCGCTGCTGCTGCACCCGGCGGACCCGGTGCGCGCCGGGCTGCTGCTGATGGAGGGGCTGCTGGTGCTCAAGGCCATCGACCTGCTGCTGTGCCTGCGGCGCGGGGTGGCGTTCGTGGCGGGCGGGTTCCTGGCGGCGCAGGCAGTGGCGCTGGCGGTGCTGGGTCAGGGCGCTGGTCCGCCGGTGTTGGCCGCGCTGGCGGCGGTGGCCACGGCCAGCGTGTGGGCGCACTGGACGCCCCTGCGGCGGGGATTGCAGGACCAGGGCTTCCTTGCGGTTGGAATGCAGGCGGAGCGGGGGCGGCTGCGGGGGCTGTAGCCCTGCTCAGCCCCCGTTAATCACGGCTCGGTAGGATGCGGCCATGCCCGCGTCCCCGACTGCGCCCCTGGCCAAGCCGGACCCGTCCGCCGCGGCGCAGGACCGGTGCGTGCTGCAGCATCCGGTATTCCTCCGCTGCGGGGAGGCGGTGTTCCGCCCGGCGGAGGCCGATGGCACCCCGGTCATGGTCATCCCGATGGGCAGTGGCACTGCGGCTCTGCCCCTGAGCGCCCTGCAAGCCGAGTTCGGCATCGACCCCGCCAGCCCCGACGGCCGGATGCTGCTGCTGATCGCGCAAGCGCTGGACTTCGTGTCGGAACTGCGGCCCGGCGACCCGCTGCCGATGGAGGTGCTAGGCCGCGGCGCCAGTTGGCAGCCCAGCGCCGCCCACCAACGCATCGCCGAGGAGCGGCTGCGGCTGCAACTGGGCGCGACATGTGCCGGCGACAGCCCAGTCCCCGCGCCGGGCTGGGTGCTCGCCGACCCGCAGGCGGTGCTGGCCGGCGCCGCAGACCCCGGGGCGGCCGTGCGCCTGCAATCCGCCAGCGTCGAGGCTGCTGCAACGCTGGGGCTGCCCAATGCCGCCGCGGTGGCACGGCTGCTGGCAGCGGCGGCGCACGAGATGGGCTTCATCGAGGCGCTGCGCGACCGGCTGCTGCGCCGGGTGGGCGTAGTGCTGGCGCGGACGGAGGCGCTGGTTGCCGTCCTGGGCCGCAACCTGGGCGCGCTGGAGCTGCTGTCCCGCGTGCGCCGCCTGGCCGGCATCGCGCACGAGCGGATGCGCGCCCGCTTCGCCGAGGTGGAGGCGTTGACCGGTCAGGTGCTGGACCTGCTGCGCGACCTGGATGCCAGGCGGCGGACGATCCAACTGCACCGGGACTGGCTGTACAGCAGCCTGCGCGGCTGGGAGGGCGTCCTGCTGGCGTGGGAGACGGCGGGCGCCGGCTGGTCGCAGGAGACCTGGGCGCTGCTGCGCCGCACCTACCGGTTCCTGGCGCCGCGCTTCATGCCGGTGCAGGAGTGGCAGCTCGCCACCCGGCCGCACCGGGCGGATGCAGCGCCGCGGGTGCCGATGGTTTGGTAGGATGCGGGCCGGGCCGAGGCCGTGGCCACCGCCGTCGATCTCGCGGGCGTCGGGCACTTCACCGCCAAGCGCCGCGCCATCCGCGCCGTCCTGGCTGAGGACGGCGTGGCGGCGGAGATGGAGGCCCTGTTGGACGCCCTCCTGCCACCCTGAAGCCCCGCACCCGGCCGCCCCGCCTTGTGCGCCCCCCCGGGCCGCGGCACACAGGGGGCAGGAGGCGCGTATGCCCGTTTGGACCCTGGCGGAGCGAGAAGCAGCGGCTGCAGAGCCGTACCGCCGCGACGCGCCGCCCTCCACAGACCCATCCATCCCAGGAGGGCAGGGGTGCCGCCCCTGAAAACCGGCGCGCTCCGCCGTATTGCCCTGCCCAGTCGCTGGCGCCGCGGCCCCGACGCCGACCTCAGCCGCCTGCCGGTCAGCCTCGACCTGCGGGCGTTGTCGGTCGCCGAGGGCGTGCGCGCCGCCCTATCCGTCGCCGTGCTGGTCGCAGCCAACGAGTGGCTGCAATTCCCACCGCTGAACGAGGCCGCGCTGGCTGCCCTGCTCACCTGCCTGTGCGATGCCGGCGGCCCGTTCCGCCGCCGAGTGCCGGCGCTGCTGGCGTTCGCCGCGCTGGGTGGGCTGCTGACCGCCGGCTTCGGGCTGCTGCGCCCATTGGGGCTGCCGGTCGTCGTGCCGGCCGCCTGTGCCGTGATCTTCTGCACCAGCTTCGTCCGCGTGTGGGGCCAGTCGGCGCTGCAGGTCGGCAACCTGCTGACCGTCGTCGCCGTGCTGGCGTTGGACCGGGGCGAGGACCTGCACACCGCCCTGGTGCTGGGCGGCGCCTTCATGGGCGGTAGCCTGTGGGCGGTGCTGCTGACGATGGTGATCTGGCGCCTGCACCCCTACCGCCCGGCCCGGCGCGCGGTGGCCGAGGTGTACCGCCGCCTGGGCGTCCTCGCCGGCGACCTGTCCGCCCTGGCTGCCGCCGACGCCCCGGACCCCGCCGCCTGGGCCGGGCACGCCCGCGGCCACCGCCGCCACGTGCGCGAGGGGATCGAGGCCGCGCGCACCCTGGTGCTCGACACCATCCGCGTCCGCGGCGGCGCCAGCCCGCGCGCCGGGCAAACCCTGATCCAAGTGGAGGCGGCGGACCAGCTATTCGGCGCCCTGGTCGCGCTGTCCGACGTGCTGGAGGGCATCGACCCCGCCACCCGCGCCCTGGCCGCCCGCGAGCTGAGCCTAATTCGCCTGCTGCTGGCCGAGATCGCCGACGAGACCCGGCTCGACGTGCCCGACGAGGACCCGGCCCGCCGCGCCATGGCGCAACGGCTGCTGGACCAGTTGGCCGGGCTGGGCACTGGCGCCCTGGCCGGGATCACCGCGAGTATGGTGGCCCGGATGCGGATCGCCCTGTTGCTGACCAGCCCCGCCGGCCAATCGCCCGGGACTGACGCCGGGCCGGGGCCGGGCTGGCGCACCCGGCTGCTGGGGCCGCTGCGGGCCAACCTGGCGTGGTCCTCGGCCGGGTTCCGCCACGCGCTGCGGGCGGCGGTGGTGGCGGCGCCGGCCCTGGTGGTGACGCTGCGGTCGGGCAACAGCTACGCGCACTGGCTGACCATCACGCTGGTGCTGACGCTGCAGCCGTTCTTTGCGCTCACGTGGCAACGCGCGGTGGAGCGGATCGGCGGCACCGTGCTGGGTGGGCTGATCGCGGCCGGGATCGTCATGGTGGTCCACACGCCGCTGGCGACGGCGGCGCTGTTGTTCCCCCTCGCGGTGCTGGCGCTGTCGGTGCGCTATGTCAGCTTCGGGCTGTTCATGACGGGAATGACGCCGCTGGTGGTGGTGCTGTCCGAACTCGGCCAGCCTGGCGCCACCGGATGGGTGATCGCCGGGCTGCGCGCCTTGTACACCGTGTCCGGCGGCCTGCTGGCGGTGCTGGGCTGCTGGGTGCTGTGGCCCAGTTGGGAGCCGGACCGGGTGCAGCAGGAGCTGCGGGGCGCGGTCAAGGCGCACGCCGCCTACGCCGACCTGGAGCTGGCGGCGCTGCTGGGCGAGGGCGCAGATGCCAGCCTGGACGCGGCCCGGCGCGCAGCTGGGGTGGCGAGCAACAACCTCGAGGCGTCGCTGTCCCGCGCGATGCAGGAGCCGCGGCGGTCGGCCCGCGCCGGGCTGGAAACGGCGATGGTGATCGACGCCGCGCTACGCCGCCTGGCGGGGCGGCTGTCGGCGTTGCAGCACGACCCCACGCTGGCCGGGGCGGCAGGGCCGGAGGTGATGCAGGCGTGGCGGAATTGGCTGCGCGGAGCGTTTGCGGCGCTGCTGGACGGGGCGCCGTTGCCGGGCGGGGCGCCGCCGATCGAGGGGGCCGGGCCGATGGCGCGGATCGCGCGGCAGTTGGAGCTGATGGACGGGGCGCTGCGGCGGTAGGGATAGTCTTTCAACCTCATGGTCGTTTGGAGGCGGAGCGACTGAAACGAGTGTGACACGGCTTCCAGTAACCGGATCGGCAGTTTTCAGCCTTGATAGTTCTTTGATCTCGATACGTTGAGTATTCCAACCTATCGCAATCAATTTAATCTCTTGTTCTCTTCCCTACCATTCTGAAATTGGGTAGAGTTCATTTCCCCAGGAGAGGCAATATGGTGCGCCGCTACCCCGAAGGCGGTGGTTTACATGTGAGAAAACAGAGATCGCAGGTAGTGCCCATATCACTTTATCCGGTATACGCACAGAGTTAGGTGCGAACTCCCAATTCGAGTGGAAAGCGTCCATAGAAGGAGTTATCGAAAATTCGACTGGAACCTCGTCACCATGAGCATGGCTACAGCGGTGAATATGATAAACAAGCTCCGCGAAGTCTGGCGCATTGTTTCCGTTTGGTAAAGATACGTTGCTAAATCTCGTGTCAACAAGATTAAATCCTACGCCCATCATTGGTTCGACAAGCCAGTAATAGTCTCTAATGCAGCGAACGAAGCGCTTACCAACGCCAGCTTGAGACGGGAACAATTTCCTGGCAGTTGCATCTATGCTGGTGCATGCATGTAGAAGCGCAGCCTCCCACTTCTTAGCTGCGGCATCATCGAAAACACATGTGATTTGGTCGATCTTTCTCATTCGGTTCTCAAATCCAAAAGAAATCTACTTACCTCAAATTAGGATGAACTTACCACCTCAGCGGCATGACGAACAGATGGTCACAAGTGGATTGCTAGCCTATCCTCAAGGCGACCAGCGCCAAGTGTCCGACCAGGCCGGCGCAGCCCAGAAAGTTCACCATGAACACCCGGCCCCGCAGCGGCACGTTGTCCGTTAAGGTCTGCACGCCGGTATGGATCACGCGCCCGGCAAAGAACAGCCAGCAGAACGCGATATCCCACGCCCCCAATGCGCCGAACTGCATCAGCAGCAGCACGGCGGCATAGACGATCATCGGCAGCTCGAACTGGTTGCCGAGGTTGCGGGTGATCCGCGCGATGTCGGGCGGCTCGTCGCGGCCGAACTCGAAGCACCCATACTGCACCCGGCCTGCTCGCACGGCCCAGACGCGCACGAAGGACAGCCAGGCGTAGAGCAGGAACACCAGGCCGATGTGCGCCAGCAGGGGCCAGAGAATGGCGGTGGGCATGGGCGGTCCGTTCAGTGACAGGTCAATGCGTGTATCGCACCCTTTGCAACGAGCGCGGAGGTGGCTGATGACGGCGGCTGCATGACAGACATCCTGGACCTTATGCGCCGCAACCCGGCAGGGGATTGGACCATCGCCGACGTGGCAGCCGTTTGCACCGAGCATGGCGTGAACTGCACTCCGCCCTCGGGCGGAGGCTCGCACTTCAAGGTGTCGCATTCCACGCAGCGGAACATCCTGACCATTCCCCGCGCACGCCCGGTCAAGCCGGTATATATCCGCAAGCTCGTGAGACTCATCGAGGCTGTTCGAGGCGATGGCGATGCCCCAACCTGATTATCCCGTCCTGATCGAGCCTTTGGCCGCCGAGGATGGCGGCGGCTATCTGGCGACCGTCCCCGACTTGCCAGGCTGCATGTCCGACGGCGAGACCCGGGAGTTGGCAGCCCGCAACGTAGGGGACGCCATCGAAGCCTGGATCGAGGAAGCCCGCGCGCTCGGCCGCGTAGTCCCTGCACCCTCCCGGCACCTAGTCCCCATGCAGGGCTAAGTTCCGGCCCGCCCCCCAGCAACCCGCCGCAGCCCCGGCACCGTCACCGCCCCCAGCCCGCCCACGACGGCCATCACCAGGAACGTCAGCCCGCCCAGCGTGCCGTAAACCTGCCCCGAGACCCAGACCAGCGCCGCCGTCGGCGCCGAGAACCCCAGCGCCGACAGCAGCGCCTGCGCCGTCCCCGCCCGCGCCGCCGGCAGCGTGCGCAGCACCAGCATGGACGACAGGTGCTGGAACGCAAAGGTGCCGGCGTGCAGCACCTGCACCACCGCCAGCACCGGCACGTCGGTCACGAACGCCGTCACCGTCCAGCGCAGCGCCGACGCCCCGGCCGCCAGCGCGGTCAGCCGCGCCGGCCCCAGCCGGTCCACCAGCGCGCGGCCCCAAATGAACAGCGCGACCTCGGCGATGATGCCCTCGGCGATCAGCAGGCCGATGGTGCTGTCCGGGATGCCCACGGACCGCCAGTACAGCGGCGCGAAGGCGTAGTACGTCGCATGCGCCCCCTGGATCAGCGCCGTCGCCAGCAGCGCCAGGCGAAAGGCCGGCAGCCGCAGCGGCGCCAAGATGTGGCCAGGCCGCCGTGCCCCGCCCGCAACCTCCGGCAGCAGCGCCGCCAGCCCGGCTGCAACGCCATACCCCAGCGCCAGCAGCCACGGCACCACGCCGCTGCCCAGCCGACCCACGATGCCGCCCGTGCCCGCAGTCGCCAGCATGTAGGCCGCCGATCCCCACGCCCGCGTCCGCCCGTAGTCCAGCCGCCGCACCCCCGCCAGCGCCAGGCTCAAGGCATCCGACAACGGCGTCAGCGCCGATGCCGACACGCCCTGCACCGCCGTGATCAGCAGGACCGGCCAGAATGCATGGTCCAACCCGCCCGCCGCCGGCAGCAGCGCCGCCCCGCCCGCGGCCAGCCCGGCGGCAGCGAACAGCACCGCCCGGCGGCGCCCCACCGCGTCCGCCAGCCACCCCCAGCCAGGCACCGCCAGCACCCGCAACAGCGATCCCAGCCCCAGGACCTGCCCGATTTCGGCGGCGCTCAGCCCGCGGTCGGCGAACCACAGCGGCAGGTAGGCCGTCGTGACCGCGGCGGCGGCGAAGAAGGCGGACAGGAACAGCCCGACGCGCGGGCCGTCGCGCACGGTTAAGCGGCGGTGCCCGCCTGCTGTGCCCCAGCCTGTTGAGCGCCCGCCTGCTGCGCGACATCGCGGATGCGCCGGGCCATGGCGGCGATGCCATTGCCGCGGTTGGTGGACAGCGCCTCCATCAGCCCGAGGTCGCGCAGGAAGGCCGGGTCAGTCGCCAGCACCTCTGCCGGCGGGCGGCCGGAATAGACCCGCAGCAGCAGCGCTACCAGGCCCGACACGATGGCAGCATCCGACGCGCCGGCTAGGAACAGGCGGCCGTCGTGCAGTGCCGCCTCCATCCACACCTGGCTCTGGCAGCCCGGCACGCGGTGGGCGTCGTTCTGCCAGTCGCCAGGGAAGGCCGGCAGCTTGCGGCCCAGCTCGATGATGTGGCCGTAACGGTCCATCCAGTCGTCGAACACGTCCAGCTCCTCGCCAATGGCGGCGATGGCGGCGGCGGCGGTTGGTTCGTCGGGCACGACATACGGGGACGGTGCGTGAAGGTCTGGCATGGCCTGGATGTGCGGCCCGCGCCGGGTCCGGTCAACCCTGGCATTGCAAACATAAAGATATCCGTATATGCCGCAGCCAACCATCCAGGAGCCGCCGATGCCCGACGTGAACGTCAGCCACGACTACAAGGTCCGCGACATCTCCCTCGCCGGCTGGGGCCGCAAGGAGATCCTGATGGCCGAGGACGAGATGCCCGGCCTGATGGCGCTCCGCCAGGAATACGGCCCGTCGCAGCCGCTGAAGGGCGCGCGCATCGTCGGCTCCCTGCACATGACCATCCAGACCGCCGTGCTGATCGAGACCCTGACGGCACTCGGCGCCACCATCCGCTGGTCGTCCTGCAACATCTTCTCGACCCAGGACCACGCCGCCGCTGCCATCGCCGCCGCGGGCATCCCGGTGTTCGCTTGGAAGGGCATGGACGAGACGGAGTTCTGGGACTGCATCGAGGCCACCGTGCGCGGCCCCGACGGCTGGACGCCCAACCTGATCCTGGACGACGGCGGCGACCTCACGAAGCTGATCCACGAGAACCACCCGGACCTGCTGCCCGGCATCAAGGGCCTCAGCGAGGAGACCACCACCGGCGTGCATCGCCTGTGGGAGATGGCCAAGGCCGGCACGCTCAAGATGCCTGCGATCAACGTGAACGACAGCGTCACCAAGTCGAAGTTCGACAACCTGTACGGCTGCAAGGAGAGCCTGGTGGACGCGCTCCGCCGGGGCACCGACGTGATGATGGCCGGGAAGGTCGCCGTGGTCGCGGGCTACGGCGACGTGGGCAAGGGCAGCGCCGCCAGCCTGAAGAACGGCGGCTGCCGCGTGCTGGTGACCGAGGTCGATCCGATCTGCGCGCTGCAGGCGGCGATGGAGGGCTTCGAGGTCGTCACGATGGAGGATGCGGCCCCGCGCGGCGACATCTTCGTGACGGCGACCGGCAACGTCGACGTGCTGACGGTGGACCACATGCGCGCGATGAAGAACCGCGCCATCGTGTGCAACATCGGCCACTTCGACAGCGAGATCCAGATCGAGGGCCTGCGCAACTTCCGCTGGGAGAACGTGAAGCCGCAGGTGGACGAGGTGGTGTTCCCCGATGGCAAGCGGCTGATCGTGCTGAGCGAGGGCCGGCTGGTGAACCTGGGCAACGCCACGGGGCACCCGAGCTTCGTGATGTCGGCGAGCTTCACCAACCAGGTGCTGGCGCAGTTGGAGCTGTGGACGGCGCCGCCGGGCAAGTATGAGGATAAGGTGTACACGCTGCCGAAGCACCTGGACGAGAAGGTGGCGGCGCTGCACCTGGCCAAGGTGGGCGCGGCGCTGACCAAGCTGACGCCGAAGCAGGCGGAATACATTGGGGCGCCGGTGTCGGGGCCGTTCAAGCACGACCTGTATCGTTATTAAGTGGGGTTGATGGGCATGGGTGCTGTTCACTCGCTAGGTGTTGTGGCGGCGGCGTGCCTGCTGGGCGGGATGGTGTTCTTTGGCGCCATCCTGGCCCCGCTGGTGTTCACTAAGCTGGACGGGCCGACGTCGGCGCGGTTCATCCGGGCGACGTTTCCGCGCTATTACTTGTATGTGCTGATCGCGGCGGCGGTCGGCGCGGTGGGGCTGATGTGGCAGGATTGGCTGTCGGGAGCGGTGCTGGGGTTGGTGGCGCTGCTGACCGTATGGCTGCGGCAGGGGCTGATGCCGATGCTGAACCGGCTACGCGACGCCGGGTTGGCGGGGGACGCGGCGGCCTCGGCGCGGTTCGACCGGATGCACCGGGTCTCGACGACGGTGAATGCGGTGCAGATCGTGGCGGCGTTGCTGGTGGTGGCGCGGGCTGGGCTAGGATAGTACGCCGCTGCAGCAAAAAGGGCTTGACTTCCAGCCCCATAACACATCGTGCCGTTACGTTACGGAAAGAGAATTTTCGGGTCAAGCAGGTTACAAAGCCATCGCAGATACAATACTGCTTTGGCGAAATAGGCCGTATACTCTCAAATTCACGCTCTTTCGACCAAATGTGGCATCAAGGCCTCCAAGTCCGGTCGAGCTACATATGTGGCTTGCCGAATTGCCATTCGCTGAAAGAGACGGTCCGCTACTGACACTCGCGGTGCGCCATGCCTTGCCAAGTGCTCCAGGATCATGTCATCAGCGTTCCCAGGCAGTCCTTCATAGCCAGCTTGATAGATGATCGATTTGATGGCGGCATTCTCGATCGTACCGCGCATCTGGCGAACCTTGCGGCGAAACTGGCGCTGCAAGTCGCGCGGCTTGAACGGGGACAATACCTGGATGGCATAAGTGGCCTCTACCACGCCAGGAATACGCGCATTATCCCAGGGAGTCGCTATCGGCGCTAGGTCATGGGCCGCCATGCTGCCTAGTAGCCCGTCGCCCCGGTACAGCCCAACTGGTAACCGGATGCTGCGTGCTACCATCCGATCCAGGAAAGTAGGACGCAGGGCATGCAATTGCCCGTGCAGGCGACCGCCCTCCGCCAGCGTTGCCGCCGTCGCTAGCCGCATCGTGCGCCCCGTGGTCGCGATTCCCGTCACCGCCAGCGCATGCGGGTCCATGGCTAATCGGCGCTCCATCGCCGTGAACGAGTCTGCCCCGACGAATACGTAGCCGTCCACGCCGGCATAGGCCCGCGCCGGCGAGCGCAGCACATGATAAAACTGGTTGATGGCGTTTGACTTGTCGGTAGCCGCAATCTGGAACACTTCGACCGGCTTGCCGGCCCGCACTGCCGCGCAAGCGATATCCGTGCTGCCATCGCTGCTCCCGTTCAGGATGATGGTGACCAGCGCCCGTCGCCCGACAAGGGCAGTAAGGATGCTATCAAGGCAGCCTTGCAGCCGCGCAGCTTCATTGGCGCAGTATACGGCAACGTTCCAATCCAGCATTTCGGCCATGCATATCCATCCAGGAGCGGTAGAGGCCTTTCCCCTTGATAACGGTCTCTACCGTGACGGTATCAGGCCTATATTGTATCAGGCCGCGACCGCAGCCGCTACCTGCCCAGCCGCGCGCATCCGGTTGCGCCCACCTGCCTTAGCCGCATACAGCACCTCATCCGCCTCGCGCACCAACGCCGCTTCAGTGTCCTCCTCACCGCCCAGCCGCAGGGCGGCAGCACCGATGCTGATCGTCATCACGCCATACTCGGCCAGATGGTGCAGCGCCAACGCCACCACCACCGCCGTCCGCATCGCCTCGGCCATGATAGCGGCGCCGCCAAGGTCAGTGCCGGGCAGCAGCGCCGCGAACTCCTCGCCGCCATAATGGGCAGCTAAGTCGCCAGGGCGGCGGACCAGCCCGGCAGTCGTCCCGGCCACGGCGCGCAGGCAGGTGTCCCCTTGCAGGTGCCCGAACTCATCGTTGACTGCGTTGAAGTGGTCCACGTCAATCATCGGCAGCGCCACTGGGGTCTGAACGCGGCGGGAACGGCGGACCTCCTGCTCTAGTCGCTCATCGAAGCTGCGGCGGTTGCCGATCCTCGTCAGGCTGTCCTGCAGCGCCAGCGCCAGCGCCCGCAACTGCGTGGCGGTGCGCATCTCGACCCGCTCCTTCATCATCGCCTACAGAATAAAGGCGATACCCATGGTGTTCAGCAAGCTCTCCAGCATCATCCCCGGAGATCGCATCGGACCATGCCCCGGCCTCGCCATGCACCAGCGCATAGGCGCCGCGCGCCGCATAAACGGCACCATGGACCAGCAACAACACTACGGCAGCCAGGCGGAACAGCAGGCGCTCGCCCCTGAGCCGCCAAAGCTCGGCCGCGGTCGCCAGGATATAGGCCGTGCTCATGGCGCAGGACAGCGCCAGCCAGCGAGACGGCCCGGAATGCATCGGCGCCGTCGCAAGCCACAGGCCAGCCCCGGCCGCTGCCAGCTAGGCCTGCGCGGCACGCTTGGCAAACACCCGCGCCGCGGCCCATGACAGCCCTATCGCCCCCAGGAAGGCCGCCGTGCCCAGCCCGCCCCGAGATCCAGCCTGTGCCCTAGCCCAGCGCCATCAGGCCAAACCCCAGCGCCCCCAGCAGCATCGCGGCGCCCCACAGCGCAGTGGCGCCCACATCCCACCGCGGCTGCTGGGCGAAGATCAGCAAGCCGCCGGAGAATGCGACCACAAGGGTGGCCACGAGCAGCAAAGTCGGCAGACGCAATGGCAACGCTAATCCCACCCTGTCGCGCGGCGTGCCACCTGACTGCATCAGGGATGTGGCGTTAGTAAGTCCTAGACAGGCCAGGACCCGCCACGCCCCCCGGCGTCAATGCCCGCGCAGGATCTGGCTCAGGAACAGCTTGAGCCGGTCCGTCTGCGGGTCCTCGAACAACGAGTTCGGCGGCCCCTGCTCGACGACTTCGCCTCGGTCCATGAACACCACGCGGTCGGCGACCTGGCGGGCGAACCCCATCTCGTGCGTCACGCACACCATGGTCATGCCGTCATGCGCCAGGCCGATCATGGTGTCCAAGACTTCCTTGATCATCTCGGGGTCGAGCGCGCTGGTCGGCTCGTCGAACAGCATGATCTTCGGCTTCATGCACAGCGCCCGGGCGATGGCCACGCGCTGCTGCTGGCCGCCGCTGAGCTGGCCCGGGTACTTCTTCGCCTGCTCGGGGATTTTCACCCGGCGCAGATAGTCCATCGCCAGCTCCTCCGCCTCCACCTTGGGCATCTTGCGGACCCAGATCGGCGCCAGGGTGCAGTTCTCCAGGATCGTCAAGTGCGGGAACAGGTTGAAGCTCTGGAACACCATGCCGACCTCGCGCCGGATGGTGTCCAGCGCGCGGGTGTCGTCGGTCAGCTCCGTGCCATCGACCAGGATGCGGCCTTCCTGGTGCGTCTCCAGCCGGTTGATGCAGCGGATCATGGTCGATTTGCCGGAGCCGGAGGGGCCGCAGACCACCACCTTCTCCCGGTGCCCGACGCTCAGGCTGATGTCGCGCAGCACATGCATCGCGCCGTACCACTTGTTCACGCGGTCCAGCAGGATGGCGGGGGTCTCGCTGACGGCGTTGGACGGATAGTTGATGGTTGCAGCTTGGCTCATGGTGTCCCTCTAAGATTGAAACCCGGGGGCGGTTGCAGGGCCGGAAGCCTCTAGCGCCGGACGGTCCGGCTGAACTCCTGTTCCAGCCCGCGGCTATAGCGGGACATGACGAAGCAGAACGCGAAGTAGATCGCCGCCAGCAGCAGGTACAACTCACTGCTGTAAGGTTGCCAAGCCGGGTCGGTGATCGCCACCTTGCCCGCCGTCAGCAGGTCGAAGATGCCGATGATCAGCACCAGCGACGTGTCCTTGAAGAAGCCGATGAAGGTGTTGACCAACGGCGGGATCACCAGCCGCAGCGCCTGCGGCAGCACGATCAGCCCGGTCTTCTTCCAGTAAGACAACCCCAGCGCGTCAGCGGCCTCATACTGTCCCTTGGGCAGCGCCTGCAGCCCGCCGCGCACGACCTCGGCCAGGTAGGCGGCGGCGAAAAGGATGAACGCCACCTGCGCCCGCAGCAGCTTGTCCGGGTTCAGCCCCGGCGGCATGAACAGCGGGAACATCACGCTGGCCATGAACAGCAGCGTGATCAGCGGCACGCCGCGGATCAGCTCCACATACACGACGCACATCGCCTTCACCGCCGGCAGGTTCTGCGACCGCCGGCCCAGCGCCACCACCACCGCCAGCGGGAACGCGAACGCCAGGCCGAAGGTGCTCAGGATCAGGGTGATCGGCAGCCCGCCCCAACTGTCCTGCGGCACGAACTCCATGCCCAGCACGCCGCCCCACATCAGCACGCCGATCACGGTCAGCGTGACCAGCCAGACGCCGATCAGCCCCTTGTTCCAAAACCGCCGCATGGCAGACATGGCATACAGCCCGATGAACAGCGCCACCACGATGGCCGGGCGCCACTGCTCGTCATAGGGATAGCGGCCGAACAGGATGAAGCGGTACTTGTCCCCCACCATCGCCCAGCACGCGCCGGTGCCGCGAGCGGCCTGGCACGCCGCCGGGTCCGGCCCGGCAGCGCCCTGCGGTACCGACCACACAGCGTTCAGCAAACCCCACTGAAAGAAGCCGATAGCCCAGCGGGCGATCAGGTAGATCAGCGCCAGCGTGACAGCGGTCGAGAGCCAGCCGCTGAACAGGTTGGCCCGCGCCCAGGCCACCGGCGCAACCGCCGCCAGCGCCGGCCGGCCGCGTTCCGGCGCCGCTGCAGGGAGGCCAGCCAGCGACGGCACCGGCTCCCCGGCGGCCTCGGTCAGGCGTGCGGTGACTTCGGACATGGCCTAGCGCTCCACCAGGGCGATGCGTGTGTTGTACCAATTCATGAACAGGCTGATCGACAAACTTATCACGAGGTAAACTAACATGATCAGGGCAATGCCTTCGACGGCCTGCCCCGTTTGGTTCAGCGTCGTGCTGGCGATGGACACCACGTCCTGATAGCCGATGGCGACCGCGAGCGAGCTGTTCTTGATCAGGTTCAGGTACTGGCTGGTCATCGGCGGTACGATCACCCGCAGCGCCTGCGGCAGCACAATCTTGCGCAGCGTCGTGCCGGGCCGCAGCCCGATGGCGCCCGCGGCCTCCCACTGGCCGGTGGGGACGGACAGGATACCTGACCGCACAATCTCCGCGATGTAGGACGAGGTATACAGCACCAGGCCCAGGGTCAGCGCGCCGTATTCCGGGCTGAGCGTGGCGCCACCAACGAAGTTGAAGCCGCGCAGCTCCGGCACATCGACATCGAACGGGGCGCCCAGCGCCGCCCAGACCGCGACGGGGAACGCGACCAGCAGGCCCACCGCCACCGGCCACACCGCGGGACGGACGCCGGTCGTCTCCTGCTTGCGCGTAGCCGAGCGGGACCAGGCCGCCGTGCCCACGGCGCCGACGACCAACGCTGCCAACGCCCACCAGAACGGCTGCTCCCACTCCACCGCCGGCACCTTGATGCCGCGGTTGGACAGGAACACGCCGGGTACTGGGTTGAACGCCTGACGCGGCCCCGGCAGCGTCTGCAGCACCCCATACCAGAACAGCAATTGCAGCAGCAGCGGGATGTCGCGCACCACCTCCACGTAAACTGCCGCCAGGCGGGAGATCAGCCAGTTCTTCGACAACCGGGCCACGCCCAGCAGGGTGCCCCACAGGGTTGCCAGCACCACGCCCACCACGGCCACCTTCAGGGTGTTCAGGATGCCGATGAGGATGGCGCGTCCATAGGTGTTGATCGCCGGGTCGTAGTCGATCAAGTGCTCGCCGATGGGGATGCCGGCCGTGCGGGCCAGGAAGGCGAACCCGGTGGCGATGCGCCGCGCCTCCAGGTTGCGCGTCGTGTTCTGCACGAGGTACCAGGCAATAGCGGCAACGGTCCCCAGGATGACGGTCTGCCACACCAGGTTGCGGAATCGCGGGTCCGCCCAACTCAGGCTGAAAGCCTTGCGCGGCGCTTGCCGGGCAGGAAGCAGGCGGGGGTCGATGGCGGCTCCGGACATCTTGCGGCTATCCTTTGGCCGGCGCAGGCGCTCGGCGGCTCCAGTTATGTGACGGCAGCATGGCACATCTGCGGGCAACAGCGACCGGATATCAACCGGTGCGTCAAGGTCATCCCGGCAAAAAGGGCCGCCCTGAGCAGGGGCGGCCCAATTGTTAGGCAGGCCGAACCGGCACTGCCTGTGTTGTCAGCGGACCAGGGCGTCAGCGGATCGGCGGCGGGTATTGCAGGCCGCCCTTGTTCCACAGGTTGTTGATGCCACGCGGGATGCCGAGGACGGCGACGGTGCGGTCGAACATCTCGCCGTAGTTGCCGACCTGCTTGACGATGTTCACCGCGAACTTGTTGTCCACGCCCATTGCCTTGCCCAGGTCGCCCTCCAGGCCGAGCAGGCGGCGGACGTCGGGGTTGGTCGCCTTGCTCGCCATGTCCTCGACGTTCTTGCTGCTGATGCCGCTCTCCTCGGCCTGCAACATCGCGAACAGCGTCCAGCGCACGACGTCGAAATACTTGTCGTCGCCCTTGCGGACCATCATGCCCAACGGCTCCTTGCTGATGATCTCGGGCAGCAGGATGTGCTCGCCCGCCTTGGCGCCCTGCTGGTAGCGGAAGGCGGCCAGGCCGGAGGCGTCGGTCGAGTAGGCGTCGCACCGGCCGGTGAGATAGCTGTTCTCGATCTCGGCCAGGTCCTGGATCAGCACCGGGGTGAACTTCATGTTGTTCAGCCGGAAGTAGTCGTTGTCGGCCAGCTCGGTGCTGGTGCCGGGCTGCACGCAGATGGTGGCGCCATTCAGGTCCTTGGCGGACTTCACCCCGGCCGCCGCCTTCACCATGAAGCCGGTGCCGTCGTAGAAGTTCACGCCGGCGAACTCGAGGCCCAGGTTGGCCTCGCGGCCCAGGGTCCAGGTGGTGGAGCGGACCAGCAGGTCGATCTCGCCGGATTGCAGCGCGGTGAAGCGGTTGGTCGTGGTTGTGGGCACGAAGCGCACCTTGTTGGCGTCGCCCAATATGGCAGCGGCCACTGCGCGGCAGGTGTCGGCGTCGATGCCCTGGATCAAGCCCTTGCTATCCGCCAGGGAGAACCCGGCCACGCCGGTCGAGACGCCGCATACCAGCGCGCCCTTGGACTTGATGCTGTCCATGGTGGCGGAGCCGGTGCCTTGCGCCAGGACCGGTGCGGCCATGCCGAACAGGCCCGCCAGCGCCAGGGCTGGTAAGGTGTATCGCTTCATCCGTTGTGGTCCCCTTCATGCACGGGATGCGCCCCGCGTTGGGCTGCATTGTGCTTCGCACACGGCTGAGGCGCAATGCCCCGCAACGTACGCTATCTTAGCGAAGGAAAGGCAGGCGGATACCATAAGGAGGCGGTGCTAGCTGGCCCCCTCTCCCTCAGGGAGACGGCTGGGATGAGGGAGGCCGCCAGAGCCGATTGTCACCGGGTTGAGAGAAGCCGTCGCCCTTAAGAAATCAAGCTAAGCCCGTGTAGCCTCCCTCGCCCCGGCCCTCTCCCGGAAGGAGAGGTAGAAGCCGGCGCTACTCCGCCGCTTGGGCGAACGGCAGGCCGGACTCAATGGGCAGGCTCTCGTCCCGGCTCCACTCGTTCCACGACCCGAAGTACATCCGCACGTCCTGCACCCCGGCTTCCTTCAACGCCACCAGCGTGTTGGACGCCCGGGCGCCCTTGAAGCAGTACAGGTAAACCGGCGTACTCGGCCCGATGCCGGCCGTGTGCGCCTCGGCCATGATCTCCACCGGCGACTTGAACATAGGCCCGGCGGCGGTCGGCTTCATCATGCGGTACCACTCCAGCCACTTCGCGCCGGGGATGCGGCCCTTGCGCGGGCAGAAGTCGGGGCCGTACGGCGAGCTGCTGGTGCCCACCCACTCGTCCACGTCGCGCACGTCCAGCTTCACGATGCCATCGTTGCCCACCGCGGCCAGCATCTCGTCGCGGTCAATCATCATGTCGCTGCCGGCGTTGGACAGCGGGAACGTCTTGCCCGCCGCGGTGGCCGGCTCGGTCGAGGTCGGCAGGCCCGCGGCCTCCCAGGCGTGGAAGCCACCATGTAGCACCTTAGCCTTCTGGTAACCGAGCCAGGTCAGCAGGAAGTAGCCCCGGCACGACTGACCGAAACCGCTGTTCATGCTCTCCTCGTAGCACACCGCCGTCTCAGCGCCCGACAGGCCCGCGGCGCCGAACGCAGCGGCGAACTTGCCCCGCAGCTCCGCCATGCCCTCCGGCGTGCTGGTCGCCAAGTAGGTGAAAATCTCATGCACGTTCACAGCACCCGGGATGTGCCCGGCCGCATAGGCCTCCGGCGAGCGGGTGTCGATCACTACCACGTCCGGACCCATCATCCCCTGCAGCTCCTGCGGGGTCAGCAGCACTTTTTCGGTCATGACGTTGCTCCTTCTAGGTGGGCAGGCTGACGCGCAGGCCATCCAGCGCGTCGGTGAGGGGGATCTGGCAGCTTAGCCGGCTGGTCGGCGTCAGGTCGAACACCGTGTCTAGCATCGCCTCCTCGTCGTCCGAGATCGGCGGCAGACGGTCCATCCAGACGGGATCGACGACAACATGACAGGTTGCGCAGGCAAGGGAGCCGTTGCATTCTCCCAGCACTGGCAACCCGGCGGCGCGCGCCAGTTGCATCATGCTCTCCCCCGACACGCTGGTCAGGGTGGTGTCGCCGCCGGGTCCGCGCACGATAGCATGCGCCATCAGTGGAGGGTCCCCGCCGCCTGGAACGCCGGCGCCGCGACAGGCCGCAGCTCCGGTCGGCTCAACTCCTGGCGCAGGTGGCGGATGGAGGGAGTGATGATAGCGACGAAGTGCCCCTCGCGGATGCGGCGGTTGACCGGCGACCCCTCGATGTAGCCACGGGAGCCGTGGTGCATCAGCGCCGACTGCCCTGCCTCCAACGTCAGTTCGCTCACCTTCAGGCGGGCGGTCAGCACGGCGCGCAAGTACTCCGGCGCCTGCTCCAGCGGGGTCAGCGACAGGCGGGCGATCTCCTCGCGCAACGCCGCAAGGTCCTCGGCAAAATTGTCGGGGCGGCGGGGCAGGTACTTGTTGGTATGGGCGTGCGTCACATCGGCCTCGCGCATCAGGTCGATGCACGCCTGGGTGACGCCGATGCCCATGCCGGTCTGCAACAGGATGAACCCGGCCTTGATGCGGCGGACCATGTCGCCCACCGGGTCGGCCAGCAGTTGCTCATCGGCAATGAAGGCGCGGCGGAACAGCACGCTGTAAGTGCCAGTGTCTTCCAGGGCCACAAAGTGCGCGTTCTGCTTCAGCGACACGCCGGGCTGGCCGCAGCGGATCATCGCCATCACGCGATGGCTGTCGCGCTCCGCATCCTCGAAGATGGTGCCGAACAGGTGGCCCTCGCCGAGGTTGCTGACCCAGGGCAGCACGCCCGACACCTCGTATCCGCCGGCGACCCGCTTGCCGCGCAGCTTGAACTTCTCGATGCCAGCGAGCGATTTCATCGGGTTGGACAGCCCGGTGCCGCCCATCTCGGCGCCGCTAGCCAGGCCGGGCTGCCACTTGGCGCGGAGCGCCGCGTTGTCCGACTGCTCCAAGTACCAGCCGCTGGCGTCCTGGCACCAGGTGCAAAAGCCCGCCGACATGCAGGTCTCGCTGACGGCGGCCATGGCCTCGACCGCCGCGCCGATGCTGGGCCGGGCCGATGTCGCGGCCAGGTGGTGGCCATACAGCCCGGCGCCGCCTAAGGCGCGCATCGCCTGGCCGGGATACAGGCCGTCATGATCAATCTGGCGCGTGATCGGCGCCAGCTCGGCATCGATCACGGCGCGCAGGCCGGCTTGCGGGGACGCCTCAGGCTGGATTTGCAGTGCGTCACTCATCGGCAGCGTCCCCTAAGTTACTACGTCAGACTAGTTGGGTCAGGCCCCACTTGGGTCAGACTGGCGTCACGTCGAGGGCGACCGGCTTGGTGAAGGTGTTGGCGACCGGCGACCAGCGGGTGGCATGGGCAATCAGGCCGTCCAGCTCCTCCTTCGGCGCATCGGCCTCCAGGTGGACCTTGGCGCGCACCGCGTCGAAGCCGACCGGCTTCGGCGAGGTGTCGCCGGTGCCCCAGACGGCGGTAATGTTGATGTCGGCTTCAAGCTCGATCTCCAGCTTGCGCACGACGATGCCGCGGGCCACTGCGTTGGCGTGGATGCCGACCGCCAGGCACGATCCCAGCGCGGCCAGCGACGCCTCGGACGGGTTCGGCGCGGTGTCGTCGCCCAGCAGGCCCGGCGGCTCGTCCACGATGTAGGGCGGCAGGTCGCGGATCATGTTGAGGTGGCGGAACCGGCCCTCGGCCACCGTGCGGCACTTCAGCGTCTTGATGGCTTGCGGGTTGGCCTTTCCCTTGGCGATCAGCTCGTCCAGGCCGCCCTTGTCGATGGGGGCCAGGCAGCCGGTCATGGCTGTCGGGGCCTGCTTGATTGTAGCGCTCATCCCTTGAACTCCCTCTTGCGACCAGAACAGAACGGTCAGTCTTATAAGACACGTTAAGATGGAACATTGCAATGGCCGTGCCACTGGGGATGGCGCACCCGTTTGACCAACCCTGCCTTTACGCCGAAGCTACAGAAGGTCACGCAGTGTGGGCTGCTTACGATTCCACCATGTGCTGCCTATAATATGGGCTGTTAAGGATTACGCCGGATGTCTCCCGCCACGCTGCCGAACCCGGACGCAGACCAGGATTCCACCCGGCGCCTATCGCCGCATGAGCGCATAATCGAGGTCGCGCGCGACCTGTTCTGCCGCGACGGCATCCACGCCACCGGCATCGACCGCATCCTGGCCGAGGCCGGCGCCTCCAAGATGACGCTATACAACCGCTTCGGCTCCAAGGAGGCGCTGCTGCGGGAGGTGCTGGCGCGGGAGGGTTCGGAGTGGCGGGCCACCTTCTTCGCCGGCATCGAGGCCGCCAGCCCCGACCCGGCTGGCCGCCTGGCCGCGGTGATCGACGCCCTGCGCCCCTGGTTCATCGGCGACCGTTTCTATGGCTGCGCCTTCATGAACGCTGCGGCGGAGGGCGCGAAGGGCGGCGGCGCCACCTGGCTGCGGGAGATGACCGCTGCGCACCATGGCGCGATCCTGGCGTTCCTGGCCGGGCTGGCCGCGGACGCCGGGTATGCCGAGCCGGCGGTGCTGGCCCGGCAGGTGCTCCTGGTGGTCGATGGCGCCATCGCGGCGATGATGGTCAGCGGCGACCCGGCCGTGCTGGACATTGCCGCCCGCAACCTGCGCGCGGTGCTGGCCCACCCTGGACCCTGACGCCAGGCGCCGTTGCTGGTCCGCAGCTTGACCGGCCTGGAGCCTGGCCAACCTGGCGCTGGCCATCGCCTGAACCGGCCGCCGCCTCGGCCTACGCCCCGGCCGGACGACGACGTGGGGAGCCGCCGTCATCATCGCGACCGGGTTATGCCTGTTGCGCCTGGCCTGATGAGATTGCCCTACGTGAGCGCGATCAGGATCAGCACGATGCCCAGCGTCGCGGCCCCGAATGCCACGGTGCGCGCCACCGGGATGCCAGCGGCATAAAGCGGGACGTAGGCCAGCCGCGCCCAGAAGTAGAGTTGCGCCCCGGTGACGGTCAGCCAACCGTGCCGCCCCGCCGCGTGCGCGACCAGCACGGCGGCGGCAAAGAACGGGAAGGTTTGCATGTAGTTGGCAAACGCCCGCTGCACCCGGGCGCCGACGCCGGTCAGCTGCTTGCCTTCGTCGCGCGGCCCCATGTTGTACTTGAGGCCGAACTGCACCGTGGCGGCCTGCCCGGTGGCCAACGCGTGCAGCAGGCCGAGCACGACCGACCAGGCGAGCAGGGAGAGTTCGGTGGTCATGGCGGCTCCTGTGAATCGATGCGGGAACGCCGGGCAGGGGAGGAGGGTTTGCCGGGCGTCGCCGTGATGCCGCACGAATAGGCCCCGACCATGCCTGCATCAGCGATCCCTGCCTGCACCAGCAACCCATGCCTGCGTCAGCGCCGATGTGGGTTGCAGCCGGGGCACTTCGCGCCTCATTCAAGCCGATGAACACGACGCATGCAGGCCGGTCCGCCTCCCAAGACGCAGGCCCGCCCCAAGACCTAGGCCCGCCCCAAGACCTAGGCCCGCAAGGCATCACCCCGCGCCGCCAGCGCGTCATCGTCGGCGCCATGCTGGTGTCCACCTTCATGGCCGCGGTCGAGGTCACGGTGGTCAGCACCGCCATACCCACCATCGTCGGCCAGCTCGGCGGCTTCGAGCTGTTCACCTGGGCGTTCGGCATCTACCTGCTGTGCCAGGCGGTGATGACGCCGATCTATGGCCGGCTGGCCGACAGCTACGGCCGCAAGCGCGTCTATGTTGGCAGCGTCGCGGTGTTCCTGGCCGGCTCGCTGCTGTGCGGCTGCGCCTGGAGCATGGGGTCGCTGATCGCCTTCCGCGCCGTGCAGGGGTTGGGGGGAGGCGGGCTGGTGCCGATGGCGACGATCATCATCGCCGACGTGTCCGCAACCCGGGACCGGCCGCGGCTGCTGGGCTACGTGAGCGGCATCTGGGGCATCGCGGCGATCGTCGGGCCGCTGCTGGGATCGTTCTTCGTCGGCACGCTGGGCTGGCCGTTCGTGTTCTGGGTCAACCTGCCCATCGGGCTGCTGACGATGGTGCTGGTCGGCCTGTTCCTGGACGAACCCGCGCCAGCCGGACGGCGCGCGCCCATCGACCTGGCGGGCGCCGGGCTGCTGGCGGTGGGCATCGGCACGGCGATGGCGGCCCTTGTGCAGCACGCGTCGTTCAGCCCGGCCGGCCTGGCTGCCCTGGTCGCGGCGGGGGTGCTGGCGCTGGCTGGGTTCGCCTGGCGGGAGCGGCGGAGCGCGGCGCCGACCCTGCCGCTCCACCTGTGGCGTAACCCGCTGATCGTCGCCGGCAACCTGTCGGGGCTGGCGTGCGGCATGTTGCTGATCGGTGCAACGGCGTTCCTGCCAAGCTGGGTGCAGGGTGTGCTGGGCCGCAGCGCGCTGGTGGCCGGGGTGGTGCTGGGTGTGCTGACGTTGGCCTGGTCGGGGGCCAGCCTCAGCCTTGGCCAGGTGCTGAACCGGATGGCCTACCGGCCGCTGGCGCTGGCCGGGTCGGTGTCGCTGGCCTTGGGCGGCGCGGGGCTGGCGCTGTTGCGGCCGGGGCTGGCGCCGGGCTGGGTGGCCCTGGCCTGCGCCCTGGCAGGGTGCGGGCTGGGGCTGCACAGCCTGGTGTTCAACGTGGCGGTGCAGAGCAGTGTCGCGCGGGAGGACCGGGGACGCGCCACGTCGCTATTCTTCTTCTGCCGGCTGATTGGCCAGGCGCTGGGGGCGGCGGCATTCGGCGGCGTGCTGAACGCCGGGCTGACGCGGGCCGGGCCGGGAGCGCATGACGCGGTCCGGGACCTGGTTGAGCCGCTGCACCGCCTGGCGCTGGCCCCGGCCAAGCTGGCACAACTGACCGGCGCGTTGGCCGGCGCTCTGCACGGCGTATTCCTGCTGGCTGCGGGTGTTGCAGCCCTGACGCTGCTGATCGTGCTGCTGGTTCCTCGAGGGGCGCGGCTGCCCAGCGGATAGCCGCGCCTCCCGCACTGCTGCGGCCGATGGCTACTCCGACTTGCGGTGCCCCCGGCCGTGCTGCTCCTGCGTCAACTGCGCCTTCTCGAACGCTGCCTGCTTCTCGGCCTTGCCGACCGTGGCGGAGCTGGTGCCTTCCTCCGTGGTGCCGTCGGCGTCCGCACGGGAGGCGGCGGGCATCGGATGGCCCTTGCTGTGCAGCGGGGCAGGGGCCTTGCCGCCCTCCGGCACTTCGGGATGGCCGGCGCCGGCCTTGGCGCTGCCGGCCTCCTGCACCTCATCCGCCTTTTGCGCCTTGGCGGAGCGGGCGTCACTGGTGTCGTTGTCGGACTTGGTCTTGCTGTGGGGCATGGTGGTCCTTGCGTGAGGGTGGAGCCTTTAACCCGGCATGTGCGCCCGGGTTGCGGGAACGCCTGCCTGCTCCCTCTCCCGGAAGGGGCAGGCAGCTAGGCCATGCCCTTGCTCTCGATGGAGTCGCGCGGCGCCAGCCCCTCGCCGCGCAGCAGCGCCGTGCGCGCACCGGTATCCCCGCGCAGGACCGCGTCCAGGAACCAGCACGCCAGCCGGCCGGTGCGCGCCTGATAGGTCGGGTCGTTCCAGTAGCCGCCCACCTCCGCCTCCCCGGCGAACGAGGCATGGACCGCGCCGTCCAGCACCGCCAGCAGCCCCGGCGAGGTCGCCGTGCGATAACCGACAGTCCGTGCCCGCCAGTCGGGCACCCCCATGCCGCTGTCCCGCGTGCCCGTCACATGCAGGATCGGCGCATTGATGCTGCGGTAGGCCACCGCGGCCGGCACGCCGATTACCGGGATCGGCAGTGGCGGGATGGGCGATAGCGCGATCCCCGCCCGTAGCCGCGGGTCCGGCAGGTTCAGGCCGAAGCCGCCCAGCGGCAGCCGCTCGCCCAGCATATGGCTGACCGTCCAAGCGCCATAAGAGTGTCCGGCGATGGCGATACGGCCTGGGTCGATCCGGCTTTGCAGCAGCGGCTCGCCACCGGCCAGCACGGTGTCCAGCGCGAACACCACGTCCTGCAGCCGCGCCAGGGCGCCGCCGATGTCGGTTATGGCGGCACCCATGGAGGCACGCACGTCAGCGGCACCCTGCCAGATGGCGGCATCCGACCCTTTGTGCTGCAGGTGGACGGCGACGTATCCCGCCGCGGCCAGTGCCTCGCCCAAGTAGGCCAAGCCCTCGCGCGACCCGCCGAGGCCGTGCGACAACAGCACCAGCGGCGCCGGGCCGGACCCGGCGGGGCGGCGGATTAGCACGGGAACGTCGCGCTTGCGGGCGGCGTCGTGCCAGGTGGTGCGCTGCGGCGCGACGGCTTGGGATGCAGCGGCAGAGGCGGCGGTCACAGGCAAGGCAGCACCGGCGGCTGCAGCGCCCAGCAAGGTGCGACGGTCAATCACGGCATGTCCAGGTTGAAGTGCAGATGGACAGGACCATCCGGTCCAATAATCAGAATATGGGGAGCGCCTGCACGCCGCTCCAGCCTGAGCGACAACAATCCTAGATGAACTGCCCCCGCAGGAAGCCCAGCGCCGGCAACGGCTTCCACGCCCGCGGCAGGTCGGCCGGGCGGATCGGCGCGACGCTGTAGTGCGGCGCCGGCTGGCGGCAAGACGCCAGCAGCCCGGCATAAGCCTTGATCTGCTGCTCCCGCCAAGCACGGTCGGCCAGGGCGCGCTCACGGCTAGGAAATATTTCCGCTACCCGGGTGGCCCGGCCCACTTGGGCAACCACAGCCCACAAGGTGTCCTCCTTGCGGCGCTTGAACTCGATGACGTCGCTCATGCGGGCAGGCTGGCCGGCATGGCAGGCTCCTTGACTGGTCAAGCGGCAGATATTGGCTGGGCGGCCATGATGGACAAGCCGGGGCTGGACAAGCTGGGCCTGCGCGCCCGGAACCCCATACCGGCCTCGAATGCCATGCCCGCCGCCAGGACCGTCGCGTCCTCGAACGGCCGCCCGGCCAGTTGGATCGACACCGGCAGCCCACCCTCGCCAAAGCCGCTGCACACCGACAGCGCCGGCTGCCCGGTGACGTTGAACGGCATCGTCAGGCTGGGCGGGCCGAACATCGCCCATTTCGGCACCTGGTCGATCAGCGGCGCCTCCCCGGTGGCCGTGGCGGTCAGCAGCAAATCCACCCCAGCCATCGCCGCCTGCACCGCCGCGCACAGCTCGCGGCGGCGGCGGACGGCCTGCACGTAGTCGGGGCCGCTGACCAGGGCGCCCAAGGCCATGCGGTCCCGCAGTAGCTCGCCATAGTCGTTGAACCGAGTCTGCATCCAAGGCTCATGCGCGGCGTAGGCCTCCGTCACCAGGATCAGGAAGCCGCAGGCGTAGAAGTCCTCCAGGGCGGGCAGGGCCACGTCCTCGACCTCGGCGCCCAGCCCGCGGAACAGGTCTGCTGCTGCCTCGATCCCGGCCAGGGTGGCGGGGCTGACGGGGTGCTCCGCTTCGTGCCAGGACCGGACGATGCCGATCCGCAATCCGGCGACGCCACGGCCGGGCGCACCCATAAGGTCGGGCATGAAGTCAGGGACGGGGCGGTGCGCGCTGGCGGGGTCTGCCGTGTCGGGGCCGGCCATGGCTTGCAGCAGCAGGGCGCAGTCCTCCACCGTCCAGGCCATCGGCCCCGCGTGGTCCAAGCTGTAGGCCAGCGGCAGGATGCCGGAGCGAGGGCACAGGCCGTAGGTCGGCTTGATGCCTGCGATGCCGCACAGCGCCGCCGGGCCGCGGATGCTGCCGCCGGTGTCCGACCCGGTGCCGCCCAGGATGAACCCGGCCGCCACCGCCGCCCCGGTCCCGCTGCTGCTGCCCGCGGTGAAGCGGCCGGGGTCCCACGGATTGCGGGCCGGCGGCCAGGGCAGGTCGAACGACGGGCCGCCAAACGCGAACTCGTGCGTGGCGAGCTTGCCGAGCATCACTGTCCCGGCCTCCCGCAGCCGCCGCACCACGGCGCCGTCGTGCTCCGGCACATGGTTCTGCAACAGACGCGAATGCGCGGTGGTCGGGATGCCAGCGGTCTCGTAGATGTCCTTGTGCGCGATCGGGACGCCGTCCAGCGGCCCCAGCGCGGCGCCGGCACGGTGCCTGGCCTCCGCGGCGCGGGCGTCCGACAGCGCCCGCTCCGGCGCCGTGCATATGAAGCTGTGCAGCGCGCCGTCATGCCGGGCGATGCGGTCGAGGCACGCCTGCGTAAGTTCCACCGGGGAGACCTGCCCGGCGGCTATGGCGCGGCCGGCCGCCGCTATGGTCGGGAACTCCATCATGGCTGCCTCGGCCTGGGCGCTGCTTCGCCGGGAACGAAAATATGCGCCGGCTCGGCCGCGCGGTCGCGGGTGGCGCCGAGAGGGGTGCGGACGCGCTGCATCATCGACTCCAGCCGCCCATGCACCCCATGCAGCATCGCCTGCTGCGTCGCACCCAGCGGCAGCCCGGCACGGCGGACCAGCACCGCGAACTCCTCGGCCGTCATGCTCGACTCCATGCCGTCTGCTCCCCACGCCCAGTGAACAACCGGTGACGAGGCTGGCAGGATGGCCGCGCACTGGCAACCGCGTTCGGCGGCCAGCGTTGCGAAGGTCCCACTTGCAAGAACAGGATCAACGAATGCACCGCAACCTGCACCTCGCCGTCCTCGCAGCCGGCCTGCTGGGTTCCCCCGCGTTGCTGCAAGCCCAAACCTCCACACCGGGCAGCGCCGCGCCGATCTCCGAGGTGGACAAGCAATTCCTGATCGTGGATGCCCAAGGCAGCGCCTACGAGATGGCCATCGCGGCACTGGCGCAGGCGCGGTCGTCGCGCGATGACATCAAGGCCTACGCGGCGCGCATCCTGCAGGACCACGCCAACGAGGGCGCCGACATGCAGCAACTCGCGATGTCCAAGCACGTCGCGCTGCCCACCGAGATGACCGCCGACGACCGCGCCAAGCTGAACGGTATGAACCTGCAGGGTAGCAGCACGCTCGACCGCTCGTTCATCCTGGAAGCCGTACGGATCAACGAGGAGGACAAGAAGGACACGCAGGCCGAGCTGGCCGCCACGTCCGACCCGGACATCAAGGCATTCCTGCAACGCTACGCGGCAACGGACGCGCAGCACGAGAGCATGGCGCGGGCGCTGCAAAGCCGGTAGCGCAACCCGCCCTGCCACGAGAACACTCCTGCACCCTCTCCCTCCGCGAATGGGCCAGGGTGAGGGAAGCCGAACAAGCCGTCCTTCCCAAGCCGAGAACCAAATTTCGATCTCCCCTGGCCAAGTCCGGCGCGTCCGGCTTCCCTTACCCCGGCCCTTTCCCGGAGAGAGAGGGTGCAGACGAGGCCGCCTGCCTCACCGCCTACGCACTTGCCGAGACTGCCTGGAACAAGACGGCACGGTCATCAGGATGCAGGCTTGGCAGCACGGTTCGTGAACCGGGCATTGCCCAATCCCGTCCCGATGGTCATCACCCCCCACCGTTCCACGTCCTGCATGAAGGGCACCTGGCTCAACCCCTGCACTACAGCGTCGTTATGCATCGCCACCTGGATCTCGTGATCGCCGATGCGCGGGATCGCCTGGCGCAGGCGGTCCGGCAAGTTGAAGTGCTCGTGCTCCCAGTTGCCCGGCAGGTTCTGCCCGCCGCGCTCGATCTGCCCATCGGCGGTGATCAGTCCAGGACAGCCCACGGCGACGAACGGGGCCAGGCTCAGCCCGTCCTTGCCGGCCCGCTTGATCTGGCCCTGCAGCATCGCAACGAGACGCTCCACGGCGCTGTCCCGGGTCGGCTCCTCGTCACGATGGCGCCATTGCTCGCTGTTGACCACCTCGGCGCGCGACAGGTCCGGCGCCCGCTTCAGGTTCAGCACGATGGTGCCGACCTGAATGCTGGTGCCGCCGATGTCCATGGCCAGGATGCTGTCGTGCCCGGAGAAGATCCAGCTCGGCGCCAGATGCGCCCCGCCGATCAGCCCGGCCTCGTCGGGGTCATGCTGGATGGGCATCAGTTCCACATCCACGCCGTCGCCATGCAGCAGAACCGCCGCCCGCCCGACCGTAAGCTCCCCCATACGGCTGCCGCGCAGCCCGCCGCCCACCACGATGCGCTGGGTACCCTGCCACTGCTCCAGTTTCATGAACCGGCGAATGACAGCGGCGAACTCCTGGGCGAACTCCTCTATGGCGGTGTGGATCACCCCGGCAGCCTCCGGGTCGCCCTCGATCAGCAGCTTGTCCATCCGGCTCTTGGTTATCTTGTTGGTGGAGCTGCCGCCCAACGGATCATGACCCGCGGCGCTCAGCCGCTCGCGCACGTCGTCCAACAACGAGCGGAAGGCGCGGCTGCTGGCCCGGTCGCCGATGAAGCCCTCGTCGTCCCGCAGCTCGGCATTGTAGGCATCGACGGTGACGGCGGCCAAGGTGCCGCCGCCATGCGCCATGGCGAGCGTCATGCCGACTTTAATGCAAACAGCAGCAGCGAACGCCCGGTAACATCATAAGTGCTGCCGATGTCGAACCGTTGCAGGTCGTCGCGGTCGGGCACATTGGTGTCGAACACCAGCTCCCACGCCTCGCCGTGCTTGCAGGCCGGCAAGGTGAAGGTGACCAGGTCGTGGTGGGCGTTCATCACCAGCAGCATCGTAGTGTCGCTGCCGGGCTTGCGGATGCCGGTGGCCTGAGCACGGCCATCGATCAGCATGCCGAAGCACTTCATGGCCGGGTCGTCCCAGTCAGAACCTTGCATCTCGGCGCCGGTCGCGTTGATCCAGGTCACGTCCTTCACGTCCAGCGCCTCGATCGGCGTCCCGGTGAAGAACCGGCCGCGGCGCAGGATCGGGTAGTCGTGCCGCAGCTTGGTCAGCCGCTGCACCAGCTTGATCTGCGTGTGGCCCCAGTCCGGGATGTTCCAGTCGAGCCAACTGACAGCATTATCCTGGCAGTAGGCATTGTTGTTGCCACCTTGGGTGCGGCCGAACTCGTCGCCGGCCAGCAGCATCGGCGTGCCCTGCGACAGGATCAGCGTGGCCAGCATGTTCCGCATGTGGCGCTGGCGGCGCTCGTTGATGTCGGCGTCGTCGGTCTCCCCTTCGGCACCGTGGTTCCAGCTATGGTTGTTGTCGCTGCCGTCGCGGCCGTCCTCGCCGTTGGCCTCATTATGCTTGTCGTTATAGCTGACGGCGTCGCGCAGGGTGAAGCCGTCGTGCGCGGTGATGAAGTTGACGGTGGACCACGGCTTGCGGCCGCGCCGGTTGAACAGGTTCGCGCTGGCCGATAGGCGGGCGGCGAACACCGGGGCCATGCCCTCGCTGCCCTTCCAGAAGTCGCGCACGTCGTCGCGGAACTTGTCGTTCCACTCCGCCCAACCCGGCGGGAACTGGCCGACCTGGTAGCCGCCGGGGCCGCAGTCCCAGGGTTCCGCCACCAGCTTCACGCTGGTCAGCACCGGATCCTGCCGGCAGGCCTGCAAGAAGCCGCTGCTGTCACTGAAGCCCTCGGGCTCCCGTGCCAGGATAGTGCCGAGGTCGAAGCGGAAGCCATCGACGTGCATCTCCTGCACCCAGTAGCGCAGGCTGTCCGTCACCATCTGCAGCACGCGGGCGTTGGACAGGTTCAGCGTGTTCCCGGTGCCGGTGTCGTTGATGTAATACCGGGGCGTGTCGGGCAGCAGGCGGTAGTAACTGGCGTTGTCGATGCCCTTGAACGACAGGCTGGGACCGCGCTCGTTGCCCTCGGCAGTGTGGTTGTAGACGACATCCAGGATCACTTCCAACCCGGCGTCGTGCAGGTGGGCGACCATCTCCTTGAACTCGGCATGGGCGAAGGCGGGCTTGCTGCTGTAGCGCGGGTCGGGTGCGAAGAACCCGATCGTGTTGTAACCCCAATAGTTTGTGAGGTCTTTCTCAAGCAGGTTGCTATCATTGATGAAGGTGTGGACCGGCAGCAGCTCGACGCTGGTGACGCCAAGGCCGCGGATGTAATCGACGACGTCCTTGGCGGCCATGCCGGAGAAGGTGCCGCGCAGGTCTTCCGGCACACCCGGGTGCTGCTTAGTAAAGCCGCGGACGTGGGTTTCGTAGAAGATCGTCTGGTCCCACGGCACCTCGGGGCGGCGGTCGCGCATCCAGGTGAAGGCGGGGTCGATGACGACGCACTTGGGCATGTTGGCGGCGCTGTCGCGCTCGTCGAACGTCAGGTCGTCGCCGGTTTCCAACTGGTAGGCGAACACCTCCGGACCCCACTTCAGCTCGCCGACATGGCCTTTGGCATAGGGGTCCAGCAGCAGCTTGTGGGCATTAAAGCGGTGGCCCTGCTCGGGCGCCCAAGCACCATGCACGCGGTAGCCATAGACCGTGCCAGGGCGGGCATCGGGCAGGTAGCCGTGCCAAACCTCGTCGGTGTACTCAGGCAGTTCGATCCGCTCCAGCTCGGTGGTGCCTTCCTGATCGAACAGGCACAGCTCGACCTTGGTGGCGTTGGCGGAGAATAGGGCGAAATTGACGCCTACGCCGTCCCAGGTGGCGCCGAGCGGGTGCGGCAGGCCTTCAGTGATGCGGGTCGTGCGGACGAGGGCATCGAGCAAGTGGGTTTCCCTTCAGGCAATGAGCATGACGCAGTGCAAGAGCGCGGGGTGGGCAACCCCGGTTCCACGGCTTCGCGCTATTCCTTCGGGGTATGTAGCATGGCGACAACGTCCACAAGGGCCGCACGGAGGGCGGCAGCAGGTTCGGCCCCATACAAGGCCTCGTACTCCGCCTGAGCCTTCCGCCAGGCCGGCATGGCGCGGGCAACCAGGTCGGCGCCGGCCGGCGTGAGGCTGAGCAGGCGGGCGCGCTTGTCATCCGGGTCGGGGATGGCGGCCAGCAATCCATCGCGCTCCAGCGGGCGGATGTTGCGGCCCAGGGTGGTGCGGTCCATCGCCAGCTCCGCCGCCAGTGCCTGGATGCCACGCGGCCCCCCGGCACGCAGGCGCGAGAGGATGCCGAACTGCGACACCCGGAGGCCGAGCGGCGCCATGGCGGCGTCATATAGCGCCGACACGCGCCGGGCAGCCTGGCGCAGCGCCTGGCAGTGGCAGATGGGTGTGGCAGCGGTTGCTTTCAGGCTCGACATCCTCAGTTAGCAGGCCCAGGATAGGCGCATATGCGCGCACTGTCCACCGCTGCCCCGCTTGCCGCCGCCGCCCTGCCTGGCGCTGTCCGGACCGCTGTCCACAGCCCGCGCACCCTGGCGCTGCTGCAGGCGCCCATCCTGCGAACGCTGCTGCGGCTGGCCGGGCCGAACGTGCTGGTGATGCTGGCGCAGTCCTCGACCGGGCTGATCGAGGCGCACTTCGTGGGACGCCTGGGCACCCCGGCGCTGGCGGGCATGGCGCTGGTGTTCCCGGGGATCATGCTGATGCAGATGATGTCGTCGGGCGCCATGGGCGGGGGCATCTCGTCCGCCATCGCGCGGGCGCTGGGTGCAGGCCGGCGGGGCGACGCGGACATCCTGGCGCTGCACGCGATGGCGATCAGCCTGAGCCTGGGGCTGCTGTTCTGCGCGGCAGGGCTGCTGGCAGGACCGGCGCTATACCGGGCGATAGGCGGCGAGGGCGCGGCGCTAACGGCGGCGCTGCAATACTCCAATGTCGTGTTCGGCGGCGCGGTGCTGGTGTGGGGGTTCAACGGCCTGGCAAGCTGCATCCGCGGCACCGGCGACATGCTGGCGCCGGCCCTGGTGACCTGCGGCGGCGCGCTGGTGCTGGTACCGCTGTCACCGTGCCTGATCTTCGGCTGGGGGCCGTTCCCTGCGCTGGGCGTGGCGGGCGGCGGGGTGGCGCTGCTGCTATACTACGCCGTGGGTGGCGCGGTCCTGGCCGCGTACACCTGCAGCGCACGTGCGGGCGTCCGGCTGCGGCTGCACCGGCTGCGGTGGTCGCCGCTGTGGGCCATCCTGCGGGTCGGGCTGCTGGCATCGCTGGTGTCCCTGCAAACCAACCTGGTGGTCACGCTAACCACGGCGTTCGCTGGCGGCTTCGGAGCGGCGGCCATCGCCGGATACGGCGCGGGCAGTCGGCTGGAGTTCCTGCTGGTTCCGCTGGTGTTCGGGCTGGGCGCCCCCCTAGTGGCGCTAGTCGGCACGAACCTGGGCGCGGGCCAACGGGACCGGGCGCTGCGGGTGGCATGGGTGGGGGCGGGCGTCGCCTTCCTGATGACCGAGGCCATCGGCCTGGCAGGCGCCGCATGGCCCACCGCGTGGCTAAGCCTATTCGGGCAGGACCCGGCGATGCTGGCAGCAGGTGCGGCCTACCTGCGCGCGACTGGTCCGTTCTTCGGCTTCTTCGGTGGCGGCATGGCGCTCTACTTCGCCTCGCAGGGGGCCGGGCGGCTGGCTTGGCCGCTGGCGGCGGCGGTGCTGCGGATGGCCGTCGCGGTGGGCGGCGGCTGGCTGGCGCTGCGGTTGACGGGATCGCTGCAGGCGGTGTTCCTGGCGTTAGGGGCCGGCCTGCTGGCGCTGGGGGTGGTGAACGCAGCCGCCGTTGCCGGTGGCGCGTGGTTCAGGAGGGATGCGACATGAGCGACGCGACGACGGATACGAAGGCGCACGTAAAAGGGGGCGACTTATATTACGAGGACTTCGAGGTCGGGCTGTCCGCCACCTCCCGCCCGCACCTGATGACGCTGGAACGCATCATCGCCTTCGGCCAGGAGTTCGACCCGCAGCCGCAGCATGTAGACGAGGCAGCGGCCCGCAACAGCCTATTCGGCGAACTGGTTGCCAGCGGCTGGCACACCGCCTCGGTCACCATGCGGCTGCAACTGGAAACCATGATGGGCCGCTTCCCCAGCGGGGCTTTGGGTGCCCAAGTGGACAACCTCGCCTGGAAGCGGCCAGTCCGCCCCGGCGACGAGCTGCGCGCCCGCATCGAGGTGCTGGCCATGCGCCCTTCCGGTTCCCGCGGGGACCGCGGCATACTGACGTTGCGGACCACGACGCTGAACCAGCGGGATGAGGCCGTGCAGGAAATGACCGCCGCCATCCTGGTGCCGCGCCGGCCGGCGTAGGACACCATCGACTTATCGACTGAGCCGGCTCCATCCGCCACACCGGGCAAGGCCAGCACCCCGGAAGCAGAAGCTACTCGGCAGGCACAGCGTCCGCCGTCTCCTCCTCCTGCTTCGCTCTTGCACCCTCCCGACCCGGCTTCGTCCCCGACAGCCAGCTATTCACCTTGTCGAGGTAAAGATACACCACCGGCGTCGTGAACAGCGTCAGCACCTGCGACACGATCAGCCCGCCCACCATCGCAAACCCCAGCGGACGCCGCAGCTCCGACCCGGTGCCGGTGCCGATCATCAGCGGCACCCCGCCCAGCAAGGCGCACATCGTCGTCATCAGGATCGGCCGGAACCGCAGCTTGCACGCCTCGAAGATCGCCTCCGCCGGCGGCTTGCCCTCGTTGCGCTCCAGGTGCAGCGCCACGTCCACCATCATGATGCCGTTCTTCTTCACGATGCCGATCAGCAGCAGGATGCCGATCAGCGCGATCACGCTGAGGTCGTAGCCGAACAGCATCAGGATCAGCAGCGCCCCCACCCCGGCGGACGGCAGCGTGCTCAGGATGGTGATCGGGTGGATGAAGCTCTCATACAGCACGCCCAGCACAATGTACACCGCCACCAGCGCCGCCGCGATCAGGTAGGGCTGGGTGGACAGGCTGCTCTGGAACGCCTGCGCCGTCCCCTGGAAGCCGCCGCTCAAGGTGGAGGGCACGTTCATCGACGCCTCCGCCGCCTCGATCTGCTTCGTCGCCTCGCCCAGCGAAGCGCCAGGCTTCAGGTTGAAGGAGATGGTGATGGCCGGGAACTGGCTCTGGTGGCTGATGTTCAGCGCATTGGTGTGCGACGTGTCCTGCTTCACCAGCAGCGACAACGGCACCTGCCCGCCGGTGACCGGCGACAGCAGGTAGAGCTGGTCCAGCAGCGCCGGGCTGGCCTGCAAGGCCGGTAGCACCTCCTCGATCACATGGTAGGCGTTGAGCTGGGTGAAGTACTGCGTCACCTCCCGCTGCCCGATAGCATCATAGATCGTGTTGTCGATCTGCGACGGGTTGATGCCGAAGCGCGAAGCCTGGTCGCGGTCGATGGTGAGCGTCGCAGCCGGGGCGTTGGTCTGCTGGTCCGACGTCACGTCCGTCAGCAAGGGGATCCCACGCATTTTGTCCAGGATGCGTGGCGCCCAGAGCATCAGGTCATTCAGCTCCGGGCTGGTCAGGGTATACTGATACTGCGTGCGCGACAGCCGCCCGCCGACGCGGATGTCCTGCAACGACTGCAGGAACAGCGTCGCGCCCGGCACCCCCGCCGTCGTCCCGCGCAGCCGGCCGATGATTTCGTCCGCCGTCGCCGTGCGCCCCTCGGCCTGCGGGCGCAGGTTGATGTAGAAGTTGCCCTGGTTGAACGACGTGGCCCCCACCGCGAACGCCATGCTGCTGATGTCAGGGTCCTTCTTGATGATCTCGCCCAGCTTGGTCATGCGCCCGGACATCTCGGCGAACGAGGCGTCCTCGGGTCCGATGGCCTGGCCGAAGATGAAGCCGGTGTCCTGCTGCGGGAAGAAGCCCTTGGGGATGGTGATGAACAGGAACACCGTCAGGCCCAGCGTGGCGAAGAATGTCATCAGGGTGATGAACCGGTAGCGCATCGCCACTTCCAGCGCCCCGGCATAGCCCGCCAGCAGCCAGTCGAACCCGCGCTCCGAGATCTGGTACAGCTTACCGTGCTTCTGGTGCGTGGTGTCCTTCAGGAAGCGCGAGCACAGCATCGGCGTCAGCGTCAGCGACACGACGACCGACAGCGCGATGGTGATGCTGACCGTCATCGCGAACTCGCGCAGCAGCCGCCCGACGATCCCCCCCATCAGCAGCAGCGGGATAAATACCGCGACCAGCGACACGCTGATGGCGATGACCGTGAAGCCGATCTCCCCGGCGCCCTTGAACGCGGCCTCGCGGACCGGCATCCCCTCCTCGACGTAGCGGTAGATGTTCTCCAGCACCACGATGGCGTCATCGACCACGAAGCCGACCGCGACCGTCAGCGCCATCAGGCTCAGGTTGTCCAGGCTGAACCCGGCCACGTACATCACCGCCGCCGTGCCCATCAGCGCCAGCGGCACCGTCAGGCTGGGGATCACCGTCGCAGCCAAGTTGCGCAGGAACACGAAGATCACCATCACCACGAGCCCAATGGTCAGCATCAGCGTGAACTGCACGTCGCTGACCGAGGCGCGGATGGTCTGGGTGCGGTCGGTCAGGACGGTGACGTTGACCGACGGCGGGATGGCGCCTTGCAGCCGGGGCAGGGCGGCCTTCACGCGCTCGACGGTCTCGATCACGTTGGCGCCGGGCAGCTTGCTGACGGCGAGCACGATGGCGCGCGGCGCCGGGCCGTCCCCGGCGGTGCGGGTGTCGGTGTAGGCCCAAGCGGCGAGCTTGGTGTTCTCGGGACCATTGACCGCATCGCCGATGTCGCGAATGCGGATGGGCTTGCCACCGCGGTAGGCGACGATGATGTCGCCCCAGGGTTCCGCCGACATGATCTGGTCGTTGTCATAGACGGTGAAGCTCTGGGTGCTGCCGTCGAAGGTGCCCTTGGGCGCGTTCACCGTCGCGTTGGTGATGGCGGTCCGCACGTCCTCCATGCCCAGCCCGACGCCGGCGATGCGCGCGGGATCGACCTGGATGCGCACGGCTGGCTTCTGCGTGCCGTTGATCTGCACCTGGCCGACGCCGCTGATCTGCGAAAGCTGCTGCGCCAGGATGTTGTCGGCATAGTCGCTCACCTGCGTCAGCGGCAGGGTGTCGGAGGTCAGCGCCATTACCAGGATGGGCGCGTCGGCCGGGTTGACCTTCTTGTAGGTGGGCGGGTTCGGCAGGTTGCTCGGCAACTGCCCCGTGGCGGCGTTGATGGCGGCCTGCACGTCGGTCGCTGCCGCATCGATGTTGCGGGACAGGTCGAACTGCAAGATGATTTGCGTGCTGCCCAGCGCGCTGGTGCTGGTCATCTGGTCCAGGCCGGGGATCAGCGAGAACTGCCGCTCGAGCGGCGTGGCGATGTTGCTGGCCATGGTTTCCGGGCTGGCGCCCGGCAGCGTGCCGGACACCTGGATGGTCGGGAAATCGACCTGCGGCAGCGGCGCAACCGGTAGCAGCGGATAGGCGACGATGCCCAGCAACAGCATCGCCACCGCGAGCAGGGCCGTGGCGACGGGACGGCGGATAAACCCGGCGGATGGATTCACTTCTTGGCATCCGTGTCAGTGGTTTGGGCGCCGCCGTCGTGCTTCTGGGCGTCCTCCGGGCTGGCGTTGCGCACGGTCACGCCGGGCTTCACCTTGAACTGGCCCTCGGTGACGACGGTGTCGCCGGGCTGCACCCCCTTGTCGAGCAGCGCCATGCCGTCCCGGGTCAGCGCGACATCGACGGGGCGGATCGCCGCCCTGTTGTCGGCACCGACGACGAAGACGAAGGTGCCGTCCTGCCCGCGCTGCACTGCGGAGGCCGGGACGGTGATGCCGTCCTGCCGCACGGTGAGCTGCACCTGTCCGGTGACGAACTGGCCCGGCCACAACGCATTGTCCTGGTTGGGGAACGACGCCTTCAGGTCCACCGTGCCGGTCTGCTGGTTCACCTGGTTGTTGATTAGGTCCAGCTTGCCGGTCGCCAGCGGCTTCGACGGGTCGCGGCCGAACGCCTGCACCTGCAGCGGCACCTTCGAGGCCCGCATCGCCGCCTGCACCTTGCCCAGCGCGTCCTGCGGCAGGCTGAAGATCAGCGAGATCGGCTGCAACTGCGTGATGATGACCAGGCCACCGGCATCTGAGGCATGGACGATGTTGCCCTGGTCCACCAGGCGCACGCCCGTCCGCCCGCTGATCGGCGCGGTGATGCGGGTATAGCCCAGTTGCACCCCGGCATAGGCGATGGCGGCCTGGTCGGCCTGCACCAGCGCCTGGCCGGATTGGACGGTCGCTTCCTGCGTGTCTAACGTGGACTTCGCCACGTCCTGCTTGGCGACCAAGTTCAGGTAACGCTGCTGGTTCAGTTGCGCGTCCTTCAGCGTCGCGCTGTCCTGGGCGAACTTGGCCTGCGCCTGGGCAAGCTGCGCCTCATAGGGGTGCGGGTCGATCTCGACGAGCAGGTCGCCCTGCTTCACGTCCTGTCCCTCGGTGTAGGCGACGCGCACCAACTGGCCATCGACGCGGGCGCGTATGGTGACGGTGTTGTAGGCCTGCACAGTGCCCAAACCGGTCAGCCAGATTGGCACCGGCTGTGACTGCACCTTCGCCAGCGTGACCGGCACCGGCGGCGGCGGGCCGGCAGCCTGAGCCGGCGCCTTGAACGGCCAGACATGCTTCCAGCGCGCGACGCCAGCCCCGGCCGCGAGCACGGCCACCGCGACCAAGGCATACCGGCCAAGGTGCCGGGACCGCCGCCGCGAATTGGCGGGGTGGTCCACCCGGGGCGAGGACGCCGGGGATTGCTGGGGCGGCGCGAGTTCCAGCCGTTCGTGTCCGGGCGTCATGTCCATAGGCGGTCCACCATTGCTTTGGCCATGCGGGGCTGATGTTCGGCAACTGTTTGCCGACACGTAAGGCAAGAACGGTGCCGCGCTGCAATGCACACGCGCCAAGTTGGGCAATTCGGCGTGATCGACGCAGATGAGGCGAGGCTGCCTGAATGGTGCAGCTCGGACCGCGGGATTTAAGGATGCGGTCACCCCGCTCCCCGGCCCCTTTCAGCAGGCTGAGGGAGGCAGGAGAAGGTCACGCGACCGTGCGCTTTGTCCTCTGGTAAACCGCCGGGTTCAGTGTAAGTATCTCTCACATACACTGGAGGGATCCCATGTTGACTAAAATGGACGAGTTCGGCCGCCCGGCTTGGATCGCAGCGACGCTGCTCGGCTTTTGGCTGTTCTGGCCTGCTGGCCTGGCTATTCTCACCTACCTGGCCTGGACGGGCCGGTTGAGGTCCATGGTCACCCGCTCCGGCGGTGCCGGCCAGTGGTTCAACCTGCGCGCCGACAGCCGGCGATCCAGCAGCGGCAACCAGGCGTTCGACGATTACCGGGCGGAAACGCTCCGCCGGCTGGAGGAGGAAAAGCGGGAGTTCGCGGACTACCTGGAGCGCCTGCGCCGCGCCCGGGACAAGGCGGAGTTCGACGGCTTCATGGCGGACCGCCGCCGCCGCCCCGGAACGACTCGCGAGCCGGAAGTCGCCGAGGCCACCATCCCAGCCTAACCTGGCGGAGCTGCAACAAGGCTGTGACGGCGGGGCAACACGTCACTCTTGACTTGCTTGGACGCGCGGCTGCATGGGAACGATCCCAGCGGCCGCGCGTCATGCCGGCCATACGAGACAACCCCGGGATCGAAGCCATGAAGCGTGCCCTCCTTGCTGCAACCCTCCTGACCGCTGCCGCGCCGTTGGGCGCCCGGGCCGAGGCGATCACCGGCCTCTATATCGGTGCCGGTGCTGGAGCCAACTTCCTGCAGGACGAGCACTACCGGGCCGGCGCCACCAACGGATTCGTCGCGACAGTCGCACGCCCCCGGCTCAGCTTCGATACCGGCGCAACCGGGCTTGCCAGCGTTGGCTACGGCTTCGGCAACGGTGTGCGGCTCGAGGTTGAAGGCGACTACCGCTACAACTCCTTGAGCACCAGCAGGTCGAACGGCAGCGTTGCCGGCGTGAATGTCCTCCGGCAGACCGGGAAGGAAGAGAAATACGGCGTGATGGCCAACGCGCTGTACGACTTTGACCCAAACGTATTGGGCTTGGGCTTCGTGCCGTTCCCGGTCACCCCCTATGTGGGCGTTGGCCTCGGCTACCAGTGGACGGCGCTGCGGCAGCACACGGCGTCGGTTGACCAATTTGGGCCGATCGCCTCCAACCTTGGCGGTACGCAGGGAAGCTTCGCCTACCAGGCCATCCTGGGCGCGGCCTTCCCGATCCCTGCGGTGCCAGGACTGGCAGTGACGGCGGAGTACCGTTTCATGGGTCTGGCGGATGACCGCAACTACGGCGGACCCATCATCGCCCCGGCGACCGCCAGCACGCCGCTGCAGATCGGCCGCGCCACCGCTCGGTTCTCCGGCGAGGATTACAACCATAGCCTGATGATCGGCCTGCGTTACGCCTTCAACGCCGCGCCGCCGCCGGTGGAGGCCGCCCCGGTCCCGGTTCAGCCGCCGCAGAACCGGACCTACCTGGTGTTCTTTGACTGGGACCGTGCGGACCTGACCAACCGGGCGCGGCAGATCATTGCCGAGGCGGCGCAGGCGACGCAGCGGGTGCAGACGACGCGCATCGAGGTGTCTGGCTACACCGACAGCTCGGGCACGGCGCGCTACAACCAGGGCCTGTCGGTGCGGCGGGCGCAGAACGTAGCGGCCGAGCTGGTGCGCCTCGGCGTGCCGCGGCAGGCGATCACGGTGCAGGGCTTCGGCGAGACGCGCCAGTTGGTGCAGACCGCCAACGGCGTGCGCGAGCCGCAAAACCGCCGCGTCGAGATCGTGCTGCACTGAGGCTTGCAGTGCTGCCGGTGCAGCGATGCACCGGCCGGGCCGCCCTGGGTTCAGCTATTCTTCTGTTTCGGATTGACCGAATACCGGCAGCATCGGACGCCGGAACCATGGCGTTTCATCCTTATCGCCCTCGCTATGAATGCTGCCGTTGGATGGGGCGGATGCCTCCGACGTCCTACTGAACCGAGCCAGGCGTGAACGGGACTTCGGGCCGGTATTGGCCGTAATCAGGCGCCCGGTCCAGAGAAGCAGTGCAGGCGCAACGAACAGCAGGCCAATGACCAGGCCCAGAACAATCAGCATACAATTTCCCTTTGTCAGACAGGCATTGCCTACAGTTTAGCTATGAAGCCTCAGCAGTTTGCAAGGAGGCCTGCCTAACCAGGCGCAAGGCTTGTTGAGGCGCCTCGCTTGCCGTAGTCAGTCGGCTGCATCAGCCAACCGTGCCTCATCCAGGCCAGGCAGCAGCGGCAGCAGTTGCGCCAGGTCCCGCTCGGCAACACAGCACAGGTATTGGCCCACGGCTGGCGTGTCCCCCTCCTGCTCCGGCAAGGGCAGGCCGTCCAGCCCCAGCGGCAGCGCCGTCAGCCCCAGGTCGGCATACACCTTCAGCAGGCCCGACCCCGCCCGCCACACGGCGGCGTCCAGCCCCTCCTGCGCAGCCAAGTCGCGCAGGTTCCAGATCGCCGAAACGCGGTCGTTGACCGATCCGGCGGGATCGCCCAGCCCCAGCATCACCCGGCCGATCCGGCGGAACGGGATACCCGCCCGCCCCAGCTCCCCCATCACGATGCCGTCCGCCTGCACCGGCGGCAGGGCGCCCAGGGCGGCATAGCGGTGCCGGCCCTCTCCGGCCCATGGCATCCAACCGACCCGGCCGGGCCGGATTAGCCGCCAGATCGCCAGCAGCGCCATGCCGACCGCCAGCGCGATGGACACGCGCAGACGGTTGGACACATCGCGCGACAGCACGACATCCCACCAACTGTTCTCCGCCAGGCCGCGCAGCCCCGGCTCGAATGCCGCCAGCGCCACCACGCACAGCACCAGCGCCAGCAGCGGCACGGCGGTGGCCGCGCTCAGCGGTCCCGACAGCAGCCGGGCATGCCGGTAATAGGCATCCCGGAACGGCGCCACCAGCACCGTCGCCAGCACCAGCATGCCTGGGATCCACAAGTTGGTGCCCTGCGCCGCCGTGAACCCGGCCGCCACCAGCAGCAGCACGATGGTCGCCCCCCACGCCAGGGTCACGCGCTGCGACAGCCCGACCGACAGCACCATCAGCGCCGCCCCGATCAGCGACGGCACAAACTGCCCGGCGTCCGCCGCCAGGTCGGCAAAGTCCGGGTCGATCCAGGAGAAGTCCGGCCGGTTGTCCAGCACGCCCTTTGCCAGCAGCAGCGCCCCGCACAGCGCCACCGCGCCGGTGGAGGCACCGATGGCCAGGCCGGGGTCGCTCCAGCGGGACAGCGCCTGGGTGCCGCGCCGCGCCGGGCCGGCCTTCACCAGCGCACCGCCGCGCAGCAGGATCTCGTTGCCGGCGAACAGGCTGCCGGCCAGGAACAGCGGGATGATATAATAATACAGCCGGAACACCACGATGGCGCCCAGGATCTGCGGCGGCTGCAAGTACGGCTCCAGCCCCAGCAGCATGGCGGTGTCGAACACGCCGAGGCCGCCGGGCAGGTTGGCGGCGAGGCCGGCGGTATAGGATGCGACATAGACGCCCAGGAACCGCACGTAGGTCAGGCCCGGCGCATCGGGCAGCAACTGGTAGAAGATGCCGGCGGTGAACGCCACATCGACCGTCGCCAGCGTCACCTGCACGATGGCCATGCGCCAGTCCGGCAGGGTCACCGGCTTGCCAAAGAGCTGGATGGTGCCGACGAAGCGCGACAGGCTGACATAGACCGCCACCACCAGCCACATCGCACCGCCGATGGCATACATGGCCGCATGGGGCACCAGTGCCCCGAAGAACGGGATGGCGTCCGGCTCCCAGAACAGGATGACGCCGCCCAGCACTAGGCCGCCCAGCCCGAAGGTGAGGCTGCAGAACGCCACCACCTTGGCGATCTGCAGTGCCGTCAGCCCCCAATGCGAGTACAGGCGGTAGCGCACCGCCGCCCCGGACACCGCGGCAAACCCCAGGTTGTGCGACAGCGCATAGGCGCAGAACGACGCGAACGACACCCGGGCGTAGCTGACCTTGTGCCCGGCATAGATGGTGCCCAGCCGGTCGTAGAACGTCAGCACGCCATAGGACAGGATGGTCCACAGCCCCGCCACCACCAGGGACCGCCGGGGAATGGCGGCCAGCGCCGCCTGGATGTCGGCGATCTTGAGCCCGCGGAACTCCTTCCAGATCACCCACACCGCCCCAGCCAGCAGCGCCACGCCCAGCACCGCCGGAAGCTGGCGAAGCACCTTCTTCAGAAGCTCCATGCTCAGGCTGCGTCCGCGTCCGGGATCGAGTCCGCCAGCCGCGCCCGGATCAGCGCGACCGTCTCCGCCACGCCATACAGCGCGACGAAGCCGCCGAAGCGCGGACCCTCTGACTGGCCCAGCAGGACTTGATACAGGCAGCCAAACCAGGCCTTGAGGTCTGGCAGGGGATGCCGCTTGCCGACCTCATACACAACGTCCTGGATCGCCTCCGCCGGCAGGCCGGGCGGCAGCGCCTCAAGGCTGGCGGCGAGGTCTTCCAAGGCGGCGCGCTCGACCGGGGAGGGCGCGCGGTACCGCTTGGCCGGACGGGCAAAATCCCGGTAGTAGGCGATGGCGTGATCGACCAGGCCGTCGAGGAACGGGCTGGCACCGGGCGCGGCGTCCGGGCTATAGCGGCGCAGGAAGCCCCACAGCATGTCGGGCGTGTCGGCGTTCACCACGCTGGCCAGGTTCAGCAGCATGCTGAACGGCACCGGACTGGCAGCGCCGGCGTTGCGGCCGGCCTGGATATGCCACGCCGGGTTGGCGTGCTGCGCGGCGGCGTCCTGCGTCGGCAGCTTTGCAGCATTGGCCAGGTACTCGTCCACCGTGCGCGGGATGATGTCGAAGAACAGCCGCTTGGCTCGGCCGGGCTGATGGTACATGAACTGCGCCAAGCTTTCCGCCGGGGCATAGCGCAGCCATTCGTCCACCGCCAGGCCATTGCCCTTGCTCTTGCTGATCTTCTGCGCGTGCTCGTCCAGGAACAGCTCGTAGGTGAAGCCGACCGGGGGCTGGCCGCCCAGCACGGTGCACACCTTGCTCGACAGGCGCACGCTGTCGATCAAGTCCTTGCCGGACATCTCGTAATCAACGCCCAGGGCGAACCAGCGCATCGCCCAGTCCGCCTTCCATTGCAGCTTGCACGCGCCGCCGGTGACGGGGGTGATGAAGCGCTCCCCAGTGTCCGGATCCTGCCATGACACGGCGCCGGCACGCGCGTCCACCTCGTCGATGCGGACCTGCATCACTCGGCCGCTGCGGGGATGGATGGGCAGGAACGGCGAGTAGGTCGCCTGGCGGTCCCGGCCCAGCGTCGGCAGGACCGCCGCCACGATCTCCGCGTGGCGCTCGGCGGTGCGGAGCAGGGCGGCGTCGAAGCGGCCGGAGGTGTAATAGTCGGTGCTGGACGCAAACTCATAGTCGAAGCCAAAGCTGTCCAGGAAGGCGCGCAGCCGGGCGTTGTTATGGGCGCCGAAGCTGGGGTGGGTGCCGAACGGGTCGGGCACGCGGGTTAACGGTTGCCCAATATAGGCCGCCAGCGTCTCGCGGTTCGGCACGTTGTCGGGCACCTTGCGCAGCCCGTCCATGTCGTCGCTGAACGCCAGCAGGCGGCTGCGCCGTCCGGTCAGCGCGGTGTAGGCGTTGCGGACCCAGGTGGTGCGCGCGACCTCCCCGAAGGTGCCAATGTGCGGCAGTCCCGAGGGGCCGTACCCGGTCTCGAACAGCGCCACCTCCTTGCCGCTGGCGTCCAGGCGGGCGGCGAGCTTGGCGGCCTCCTCGAACGGCCAGGCCTTTGGGAGCGCTTCGGATTGATTACGAGTGTCTGGCATGGGTGCAAGCTAGAAATGGGGTGAAGCCGGGTCAATCAGTGTGGTTGAGACCATAAAGGAAATCGGCCGCTTCTTCCCCTTTTCCCTCCGGACTTGGGCCGCGAAGCGGACCAAGGCCGGGGTGAGGGAAGCGGCAAGGGCCTGATGTGCCCGCTTAAGGACGAACTCCGCTCCCAAACAGGCCGAATTTGGCGCCTGCGGCCTCCTTCACCCCAACCCTCTCCTGAAGGAGGAGGGAGAAGATTGCCGCAGTGTGGGCCGCCGCCATACATAAGCAGCCCAATGCCCACATTCTCCCCCCTGCTCATCCCCGATGCGCCCGCCGTAGTGGCCGGGCACGGCCGCGCCGCCGTGTTGACCACGGACGGCGAGCTGCTGGCCCTGCCGGCCGAAGAAGCGGCGCACCTGCTGCGCGACGGCCCGCCCCCGCTGCTGGTCCATGCCCCCGCCACCCTGCGCCGCCTGGGCCTGCGCCCGATGCCGGCGCTGGACCTGCTGGAGCTGTTCGCCTTCGCCATGCCCGCCCGTCCGGCCCCGCCAACGCCGCGCGGCCTGGCCCTGGCGCTCGACCTTGATCCGCCCGGCACGGCGGAGGACGCGGTGGCCCTACTGCCGGACATCGCCGCCGCCCTGCTGCGCCACCTGGCCCGCGCCCGCGACCTGGCGCTCAACAAGGAAGCCGCCGGACTGGCCGCGCGCATGGGCCAGGCCGGCTGGCCCTGGGCGCGCCTGGTGATGTCGGCCCTCGGCCAGCCCAAGGCCAAGCCGACCGCCGACGCCCTCAAGGTCTGGCGGCGCCTGCCGGAGTGGGAAGACCAGGCGCCCCCTCCACCGCCCGGCTGCCTCCCCGTCGAGGCCGCCGAGGCGCGCACCCGGCTCGCCCGCATGCTCGGCCCCGACGCGGAGCAGCGCCCCGGCCAGGCCGACTACGCCAGCGCCGCCACCCACGCCTTCCTGCCCCGCACCGCTCCTGGCGACCCGCAGGTCGTCCTGGCCGAGGCCGGCACCGGCACCGGCAAGACCCTCGCCTACGTCGCCCCCGCCAGCCTATGGGCCGAGCGCAACGGCGGCAGCGTCTGGGTCAGCACCTACACCCGCCACCTGCAGCGCCAGATCGACGTCGAGCTGTCCCGCCTGTTCCCCGACCCCGCCGAGCGCCGCCGCCGCGTGGTCATCCGCAAGGGCCGCGAGAACTACCTGTGCCTGCTCAACATGGAGGAGCACGTCAACTCCGCCGCCGTCAGCGCGGGGGGACTGGTGGCGTTGGGCCTGGTGTCGCGCTGGGCCTTGGCGACCTCGGACGGCGACATCCAGGGCGGCGACCTGCCAGGCTGGTTCCCCGAGCTGTTCGGCCCCGGCTTGCTGCCCGCCATCGCCGACCGCCGGGGCGAGTGCATCCACGGCGCCTGCACCCACTACCGCACCTGCTTCGTCGAGCACACCATCCGCCGGGCGCGTGGGGCGGAGCTAGTGGTGGCGAACCATGCGCTGGTGATGGCGCAGGCGGCCTGGGGCGGCATCGACGACGACGGCGTGCCCAGCCGCTACGTGTTCGACGAGGGCCACCATGTGTTCGACGCCGCGGATGGCGCGTTCTCCGCCGCGCTGTCCGGGGTGGAGGGAGCGGAGCTGCGCCGCTGGCTGCTGGGCGCGGAGGGCAGCCGGTCCCGTGCCCGCGGCCTGCGGCGGCGGCTGGAGGACTTGGTGGCCGGCGACCCGGACCTGGAAACGCCGCTGGAGGCCGCCCTGCAAGCCGCCCGTGCGCTGCCGGCGACCGGCTGGGCGCTGCGCCTGGCTGACGGCGGCACCGACGCGACGCTAGGGGAAGCCTTCCTCCGCCTGGCCCGGCTGCAAGTGCTGGCCCGCACGGCGGAAGGCGCCGAGTCCGGAGCCCGCGAAGGCCAGCAACGTGGGGCCGGCGAGTGCGACCTCTACCCCGTCTTCCCCGGCCTGCCCGACGCCGCCGCCCAGCTTCGCCGCGCCCTGCACCGCCTCGCCGAGCCGTTGCAGACCCTGCTGGACCGGCTGGGCGCCAAGCTGGAAGCCGAGTCGGAGGAGATGGACACCGCCCAGCGCAACCGGATCGAGGCGGCGCAGCGGTCTGTCAAGCGCCGGGCCATCGACCGCCTGAACGCCTGGATGTCCATGCTGGACGCCGTCGCCGCGCCGCCGCCCGAACCCGGCACCCGGCCGCAGCACGTCCACACCCTGCACCTGGACCGCCGCGACTTCGGACGGGGAGAAACCGGAGACCGCGACGTAGGCCTGCACCGCCACTGGCTGGACCCCACGATCCCGTTCGCCGCCAGCCTGGCCGCCCCGGCGCATGGCGTGCTGATCACCTCCGCCACCCTGCGCGACACCGGGGAGGCCGACACCGAGGCCTCCTGGCTGTCCGCCGAGGCGAGGGTCGGCGCGGACCACCTGCCATCGCCGGCGCTGCGGGTGTCGGTCGCCAGCCCGTTCGACTACGCGCGGCAGACCCGGGCCTTCGTCGTGACTGATGTGGGACCAGGCGACCTGGGTGCGTTGGCGGCGGCCTACCGCGCGCTGTTCCAGGCGTCGGGCGGCGGCGGCCTCGGCCTGTTCACCGCCATCGCCCGGCTGCGCGCGGTGCACGAGCGCATCGCCCCGGACCTAGAGGCCGCCGGCATCCAACTGCTGGCGCAACACGTGGACGCCATGGACAATGCGACCCTGGTGGATGTGTTCCGCACCGAGCTGGACTCCTGCCTGCTGGGCACCGACGCCATGCGTGACGGCGTCGATGTGCCCGGCCGCGCCCTGCGCCTGGTGGTGTTCGAGCGCGTGCCCTGGCCGCGCCCCGACATCCTGCACCGCGAGCGCCGGGTCCACCTGTCTGGCGGCGACCCCAAGGGCTACGACGACAGCAAGGCCCGGCTGCGGCTGCGCCAGGCGTTCGGCCGGCTAGTGCGGTCCGCCGGGGACCGCGGCGTGTTCGTGCTACTGGACCGGCGCACGCCGAGCCGGCTGCTGTCCGCGTTCCCGTCCGGCGTGGTGGTGCGCCGGGTGGGGCTGGCGGAGGCGGTGGCGGAAACCCGCGACTTCCTGTCGCACGCGCCGCTTGGGACCGCCTTCATTGCCCCTTCCTCCATCACCTAGCCGTAACTTGCCGGAGTCACAGCTTTCCCCGATGCTAAGGTACAGGATGGCGAAGGAACAAGGGATGCTGGCCAGGACAGGACTAGACCCGCAGGAGGCGCTGGTCTGCACCATGGTGCTGGTCGCCGCCGCCGACGGGGGGATCACCGACCGGGAGATCGGCGTCATGTCCGGCCTGGTGCAGACCTTGCCCGCCTTCCAGGACTTCAGCAGCGAACGGCTGGAGGTCGCCTCCGAGGCCGCCGTGGGCCTGCTGGAGGAGGACGAGGGCTTGGAGCATGCGGGCCAGATGATCCGCGACGCCCTGGAGCCGCGGCTGCGGGAGACCGCCTACGCCCTAGCCTGCGACGTGGTGGCGGCCGACCGCCGGGCGTCCCAGCCGATGCTGCGGATGCTGGAGCTGGTGATGGCGGAGCTGCGCATGGACCCCTTGGTTGCCGCCGCTATCGAACGGGCGGCCCGGGCGCGGCACCAGCGGATCGAACGGGCGGTATAGCGGGTGGCGCAGCAGAATGGCGGCCTACTTGGTGGCGCGGATTGTGGTGCAGGACGAGGCCGGGTTTGCCGACTACCGGGACCGGGTGACGCCGGTGATCGCGGCGCATGGCGGGCGGTATGTCGTCCGCGGCGGGGCGTTGGAGACGCTGGAGGGTGATGCCCTACCGAGCCGTCTGGTGATCGTGGAGTTCCCGTCGATGGATGCGGCCCGGCGGTTCTACCGCAGCGCCGAGTATGCGCCGGCGCTGCAACTCAGGCTGGCGAGCGCGGCGTCTGAGGTGGTGCTGGTCGAGGGGGCGTCACCCGGGTAGTCCCTCTCCCCCGGAAGGGGGAGCAGGAAGCCCCTCCATCCCTTCCACCTCCCGCAAGTGACGTCCAACGGCGCGAGTGCGGGTGCGGGCATCGTCGATGGTGTTGCTGAACGCGCCCGCCTGCTTAGCAAGCCGCTCGAGCACCAGGTCCATCTTCGCCATCTCCGTCTTGGTGGTGCCCAGCAGGCGCTGGATCTCGTCGGCCTTCTGCTCCAGCGACAAGGTCAGGATGCCCAACTGGATTGTCCGCAGCAGGGCGGGCACTAGGCTGGGACCCATCAGCAGCACGCGGTGGTCGCGGTTCAGCCCCTCGATCAGGCCAGGCATCCGGGCGGCCTCGACATACAATCCATCGGTGGGCAGGTACATGACCGCGAAATCGACGGTGACGGGCGGGTTGATGTACTTGCCGCCGATCTTCTTGGCCTCACCCCGCAGCCGCAGCTCCAAGCCTTTCCGGGCCGCCCGCTCCCCCTCGGCGTCGCCGGCCTCGGCGGCCAGCAGCAGGCGGTCGAAGTCCTCGGCCGGGAACTTCGCGTCGATGGCCAGCAGGGGCCGCACATCGCCCTTCATCGGCATCACCAGCGCGAACTCCACCACGTCGTCGCTGTCCTCGCGCAGCTTCTGGTTCAGGTGGTAGGCCCCGGCCGGCAGCACGTCGTCCAGCAGGGCGCGCAGGTGCATCTCGCCCCACCCGCCCCGGGTCTTCACGTTGGAGAAGATGCGCTTGAGGTCGCCGATCTGCGCCGTGACGGCCTGCACGTCGCCGACCGCCTTCTGCACCTGGGCGAACTGGTCTACCACACGCTGGAAGCTGCCCTGCACGCTGCGCTCCACCGCCTGGTGCAGCCCCTCGCTGACGGTGCGCTGCAGGTCGGCCAGGCGCTGTGCCGACTGCTCGCCCATCTCGCGCAGCTTCTGCTCCAGCAGCGCCCGGGCGTCGCCCTGGTCGCGGGCGATGCTGGTGGACAGGGTGCCCAACGTGGCTTGCAGCTCCAGCCGGGATTGCTCGGCGCGGGCCTGCAGCGCGCGTTCGGCGTCGGCCAGCCGCGTTCGCGTCGCCTCGGCCTCGGCGCGCTGGCCCAGGGCGGCCTGCTCGGCCAATAGGCGCAGATGCTGCATGGCGTCCCCGCCCGGCGGACGGCGGAGCAGTAGGACAAGGGTCAACACGCAAAGCACTACCAGCAGGACGCAGGCGAGCAGCAGGAGCGAATCGGACATGCCGCCAGCATACGACGCCGCGAGGCCAGCCGGAGCAGGCGGCTAGGCGACCGCCCGCAGTTCGGGGTGCATGGCCTGCCCGGCCGGGCACAGGTCCAGCAAGGGGCAGCGTTCGCAGGCAGGGCTGCGGTAGAAGCAGCAGCGCTGGCCATGCAGCATCAGCACCTCATGATTGTCGTACACGTTCTGCGCGTCCCAGTCCGGCGGCAGTTGCGCGGCCAGCACGCGGTGCGACGGACCCACCGCCAGGTCCGCCGGGATCAGCCCGGTGCGCGCCGCGACCCGGTGATGGTGGCTATCCACCGGCAGCGCGGCCCGGCGCAGCACGCTGAAGCTGAGCACGGCGGCGCTGGTTTTCGGCCCCACGCCGGGCAGACGCTCCAGCCAGGCGCGAGCCTCCTCCACCGGCAGGTCCGCCAGGAAGTCGAGCGACAGCGCGCCGCGTTCGGCCTGGATGGCGCGCAGGATGGACTGGATGCGCGGCGCCTTCTGTTCCGGCCAGGTCACGCGGTGGATCGCCGCCTGCACATCCACGACCGGCGCGGCGGCGGCAGCGGCCCAATCGGGGTAAAGCGCCCGCAGCGCCTTGAAGGCCGCCCCGCTGTCGGCGTTGCGGGTGCGGTGGGACAGGAGGGAGCTAATCAGCTCGCTCATGGGATCCAGCGCATGGAAGTAGGCGATGGGGCAGCCATACAGCGCGCAGAGCCTGCGGTGGATTTCAAGCGCTTTGGCGTTCAGGTCCATCTGGCTGGCAACGCCCGAATGCCGCACGGGTTCAGGCTAGGTATTCAGGTCAGACTTTCAGATGGACCGGGCTTTCAGGCAAGCCAGGCCTTCAGGCGGGACAACCGCTAAGCGGGGCGATAGCCGACCTCGTTGCAGGTCGTCTCGACCGCGCCCGCCCGCCCGCCCATGGCCTTGCGCCAGTGCCGTGCGTCGAAGTTGCGGGTCTCGTGCACCTTGTTCGCCTGGGCGCTGGCGCGGAACTCCGCCCACTCCAGATCCTCGGGTAGGGTTGGGTCCGGCACGTCGGCCAGGGTGGTCTGCGCCGGGTCCTGCGCGATCCACATCTGCCGCACGCGCTCCAGCAAATCGTCGATGACGTGCAGCGCGTCGGGCAGGCCGGGCTGCGGCGTGTAGGCGGCGGCCCAGGGGTCCCACACCTCGAACTCGAACCGGGCGGTTCCATCCGCTGCGTCGTGTCGGATGATGCGAAGGGCGGGGCGGCTCATAGGGTGGTCCTGAATCAAGGTGCGCCCTTATCGGCAGGGCAGGGCCGGGGCGCAACTGGAAATGCCCATCTTGCGGCGCGGCGCGGGGCGGGACGCATTGCACCATGCCAGCATCCCTGCCGTCCCCAGCGCAGCAGCGCGTCGCAATCGTCGGGGCAGGCATGGCCGGCCTGACCTGTGCCGGCGCGCTCCATGCAGCCGGGGCGGTGGTGACGGTGTTCGACAAGGGCCGCCGTCTGGGCGGGCGGCTGGCGACCCGGCGCGTGGACGGGCTGCAATTCGACCACGGCGCGCAGTATGCCAGTGCCCATGGCCCGGCGTTCCAGGCCGTGCTGGACGGCATGGGCGCAGCCGGCGACGCGGCGCCCTGGGCTGCACCGGGCGCCGGGCGCTGGGTCGGCACGCCCGGCATGTCCGCCCTGGCCCGGCATATGGCGGGGCTGGGCGTCGGCGCCCTGCATGGGATGCGGCATGTCGCACACCTGGACCGCGCGCCCAGTGGTTGGATGGTGCGGCACCTGGACGCCGCCACGACCCGTCCCGGCTTAGTAACGCAGCACGGCGGCGAGGTCGCCGGGCCGTTCGACGCCATCATGTTGGCGCTGCCGGCACCGCAGGCCAGCGCGCTGCTGCACAGTGTGGCACACCCTTTTGCATCAGAGGCCGACCGCGCCGGCATGGCGCCATGCTGGACCTTGATGCTGGCCTTCCCCGAAGCGACCGATGCACCCGATTTGCCGACGCCTGGCGGGGCGCTGGCCTGGATCGCCCGGGACTCGTCGCGTCCGGGGCGGCACCGGACGCCTGAATGCTGGGTGGCCAATGCCGGGGCCGAGTGGTCCCGCGCCCACCTCGAAGCGACCGCCGACGAGGTTAGCAACTCCTTGATGCAGGAGTTCGCTGCCGCGACCGGCGTGCATCAAGCCCCAGCCCACGCTGCCGTGCACCGCTGGCGCTATGCCTTGGCCGACGCGCCCCTGGGCTGCCCGGCGCTATGGGACGCCGACGCGGGCCTTGGAATTTGCGGCGACTGGTGCCTGGGCCGGCGGGTGGAGGACGCCTATACGTCCGGCCTTGCCTTAGCAGAGCGGATGCACGCGCGATAAGTACGCTGCCTGCTCCCTCCTCCTCCGGGCTTGGGCCGCGAAGCGGACCAAGGCCGGGGTGAGGGAAGCGGCAAGGGCCTAGTATGCCCGCTTAAGGACGACATCCGCTCCCAAACAGGCTGGAGTTGGCGCTTGCGGCCTCTCACTCCCCAGCCCTCTCCCGGAGGAAGGGGAAGCCGCCGATGCCGTTTTTGCCCGATGCGGCGATTGCCCTGCCCGGATCGAAAAGGCAGGTACTGTCCACGCGGCTTGCGTTGGCCCTGGTTTACCAGCGCCCAGACATGCAGAAGGCCCCGGGATCGCTCCCGGGGCCTCCACATTGTTCGACAGCCTCGGCTGCCGGACGCAGGCGTTCAGCCAGCTGCAGCCGAGTGGGATGCGACGGGCGTCCAGGTCACGGCACGAGACCGCAAAGTCAAACAATGAGACACTGGATCACCTCCTTCCATCAAGTTGAAGCACTAGAATGGGGGCGCATCGTCGTTCCCGCAAGCCTGTATCTACAATGCAGCCGGTCCGGCAGGCAGCATCAGCGCCGCCGCCCGCCCGCCATCGATCACATGCGCCTGCAGCACCAGGTCCACGTCCGCCGTGTTGCCGATACGATACCAGACGCCCTCGGGATAGATCACCAGGCAGGGTCCCAACTCGCACCGGTCCAGGCAACTGGCGCTGTTCACCCGCAGGTTGGCGATGCCTAATTCCTTGGCCCGCGCCTTCATGTAGTCGCGCAGGTGCTCGGACCCGCCCGCCGCACAGGACCCGCGGCGGTGGCCGTCCGGGCGGCGGTTGGTGCAGACGAACAGGTGGGCGTCAAAGTAGGGTGGCGGATCGGTCGGCAGGGGAACGCCCATGCGAGGCTCCTAGAAGTATCGCAGCGACAGCCGGATGCGCCCGCCCGCCGCGCCGAGTTGAAAAGCCGCATCGGCATACTTGGGCGGGCCGAAGTGGATTGGCGCATCATTGCTGAATCCCAGGCCAACGGTCGGGATGCCGAGCAGGTTGCGGTCCACCGCGCCGTGGTCATGCTCGTCCTGGAACACCTGCACCGCCCAGGTGCCCGGCGGCACCTGCAGCGTCACCACGACCTCTCCGGCCTTGGCCCTGACCGCGCCATTGTAGTCGCAATGCTCCTTCAGGAACGTCGCCTGTGTGCAGACGGCGACGCGGACGTGGCCGTTATCATTGCGCAGGTTGGCAACCACCACGTCCAGCGTCGCCGCCGATGCCATTCCGGGAGCCAAGCCCGCCCCCAGCAGCGCTACTGCGCCGTATACGCCCGCCCGCGCCAGGTAGCCGGCCGCCCACGCGCGGCGCGCACCAGGGCGGACCACTGCACCACCAGCAGCGCAAGCACGCCGACCGGGTGCAGGATCGCTGCCCCCCAAGGCTGCCGGAACCGTGCCGCCAAGATCAGCCGAAGCCCGACCGATGCCACCAACGCCAGCGCCGCCAGCCCACCCGGCGCCCCCAGCCGCAGCACCGCCGCCAGCACCAGCAACGCCGGCAGCACCTGGCCGCCGAACAGGATCACCGTCCACACCGGTAGGGCGCGCGGCTTCGCCATGCCCTCGGTTGCGTTCTTGCATAGGCCCTCCCAGACTTGCGCGGCGTTGGCATACATGCGGCAGCGGGCGAAGGGGCTGGCATCGAACAGCCCCGTCATCAGCCCCGCCTGCCGGAAGGCGCGCGGCAGCATCAGGCCGTCATGCAGCGACGCCTTGATCGCCGTGTGCCCACCCGCCTGCACATAAGCCTCGCGCCGGGCGATGAACAGTTGCCCGCAGCCAGCGCCCAGCCCCGGCGCCACGGATCGCAGCATAGCCGCCATCGGCAGGTAGCCCAGCAGCAGGAAGTGGATCAGCGGCAGCAGCAACTGCTCGGACCAAGTGATGGTGACCTGCGCCGGAAAGCCGCTAGCCAGGCCGACTGCATGGCGCTGCATATAGCCAGCCATGCGGACCAGTGCATCCGGCTGCAGCCGCACATCGGCGTCCACGAACACCATCAAGTCGTGCCGGGCCAGGCCGCCCAGGACGTGGCAGGCATGCTGCTTGCCGGACCAGCCCGGCGGCAGCTTCGGCGCTGTCGCCACGCGCAGCCGCGGGTCGGTGATGGCCTGCAGGATGGCCGGCGTGCGGTCGGTGGAGGCGTCGTCCAGCACGATCAGCTCCACGTCCACCCCCACGCTGGCCAGCACGGCGGCGCAGGCGTCGCCGATGTTGGCCTCCTCGTTGCGGGCCGGGATCAGCACCGACAGGGCAGGGGCGCCGGTGGCGGGCGCCGGCACGCGATAAAGCCGCAGGTTCCACAAGCCCAGCGCAAGCGGACCCGCGGCGAGGAACAGCGCGGCCCAGGCGAGGGCGGTCACTCCCGCTGCTCGTGCCGCGGGTCGAAGCGGTGGCCCCCGGCCAGGGCGCGGCTGCGGCGCCACAGGTCATAGATGCCGCCAACGCCCGCAATCCCACGCAGCAGGCGCTGGAACAGGCGAGGGTCGCGCTGCGTGGACTCGGCGCCTAACGCATCCATGGTGCGGGTCAGCTCGCGCTCCAGGTGGGTGGTCCACTCGGCGACGCTGCGTGCGCCGCCGCTTTGGATGGGAGCGCCGAAGCGCACCAGGGCCTCCGGCTTGCTCTCGTTCCAGAAGGTGTACTCGATGGCCAGCGGCAGGATGACGGCGCCGGGCACGCGGCGGGCCAGGTGCGCCAGGCCCGGCCGCAACTGGATGGGGCGGCGGCGCGGGTCGGTGAACTCGCCCTCCGCCGTAATCCACAGGATGCTCCCGGGATTGGAAAGGATGTCCAGGCTGGTGGACAGGAAGTGCGCGGCCCCGCGGGGACTGTCCAGCGCGATGCCGAACACGCCCATGCGCTCGAATAGGCCATACTTGCCCAGCGCCTTGGCATCCATTGGGCCATAGCCGCGGTGCCTGGGGAACAGCAGGGTACAGAGCAGGATATACAGCGCCGGGTCCCACCAGGACGGGTGGTTGCTGTAGATGATGACCGGCCGGCCTGCGACCTCCGGCGGCAGCCCGGTGCGGGACAGGCGCACGGCGTGGAACCGGCGGTAGAAATACCACCGCAGATACCAGCCGAATGCCCAGAACATCCGGTCCGACCGGGCCGCGACCGGGTCCGGCCGGCGAACCGCGGGCGCCCGGGGGACCGGCTGCCCGACGTCAGGCACTTACGGGGGCAGCCGTTACGCCCGCCACATCCTGCGACAGGCTATCGGCAGCGATCCAGCCGCTCATCAGCACCATCGGCATCCCCGGCCCGGGATGCGCGGCGCCGCCGGCCAAGTACAAGCCCCTGAGATCACGCGAGCGGTTGCCCGGCTTGAACGCACCATTGACCTTGCCAT
>JAABUX010000614.1_pt1 | contig 59289 bp, 51 predicted proteins | sample 5561851 | NCBI WGS metagenome assembly JAABUX01 (sample SAMN10711883, study PRJNA513361) | rock metagenome | isolation source: Antarctica rocks | place: Antarctica: Victoria Land, Richard Nunatak red sandstone | collected 2016-01-03
GCACCTGCGAGCGAGAACAGGAGACGCAGATATTGGCAGACTTCTTCACCTTGTGCGGAGAAGAGACGTATCGATGATGCTATAAAGTATTTAGGCAAGTTACGATTGTGTGAGTCCGACCAAGAGGGGCAAGAGACTGCCGAGGAGGGAGGTCTTGATCCAGGAGGATGCTCTCCGATCCATCTCCAAGATTTCTTAGTGAATACGCGGCTCGTACCTCCACCGCCGGAGAGTTCCTGGCTCAAGGTTGGCGCTGTCCTCTCCGGCACACAACATGGCGCAAGCCCATCCTCGCTCCCATCATATACTCCACTTATGCCTCCCTCAATATACCGATCGAGAACTAGGAACCCACACTTTGGCTCCGTTCCACCCCGGACCACATCGCCCGTTCGTCAGCCTCCGCAAGCAAACGCCGATGGTTCTGCTCCACCCGAGGAAGAGCGATGGCCTGTCAAAGTAAATATCCACAGTGTTGACTATAACGACATGACTCTTACCGGCACGATGGAGGCTTTCAACGTACCTGACAAATCATCGCCAACAAAGGTCTCGAGCATAACGACATACCTCGAGGGCGAGATCATTGATTTCAACAAGTTCACACTTGAGACCGAAAGTTTCAAAGCCGATACACGGGTGGACGGCATGTATTGGCGAAAGCTCCCACCTTTCAAAGACCTCAGTGATGATGAGGCCATGATCAGGAAGCTGCTGAGTAAGGAGTGGTTGAGGGAGGAATTGATGACGAAATGGATCCTGATGAGGTGGAAAGGTTCGTCATTCCGGCTCTGGCCTCTGTCTCTATAGCACTTTTTGCTTACTAACTGCTATCATGAAGAGAAATGCTTCGTCACCCCATCGGACGCGCAGACCGCACTGACCATCAGTGGCTTCTACTATGTCTCGTTGCGGAGAGCGGATGGGCACGTGGAGGGGTTGTACTATGACCCGCACAGCAACCCATACCAACATCTGTCCCTGATGCCGGAGAAGCGAACGTTTCCTGCATATACCTTCCGGTAGTGTGTTTGGGAAAATTGTTGGGGCTCGATGAATTGTATATTATCATGATATGAGAATTACATCACGCACTTTGCCCTGGCATTCATTGCTGCAAAAGAAAACCCAGATCTGACTTCCAGTAATATTTACTGACTATCCTTTGTGCTTCTCCTCAAGCCTCAACCGTGCCACACTACTGATTACTTCAACAACGCTCCCCTTCCATGATCAAAATCTCTTATACCTCCCAGAGGCTCGTACCGCCAAGCCATGACAGTGCACGGGGAATCTGGAGGGTTTCAAGGAGTCTTTAGTGTACGGAAGTGGAATTTGTCCGAGGAAAATGAAATGCATCGTTGTGCAGTCTGGATCTTTGGGGACGTAGATGAAAGGATTTCTATTTCAAGAGGGATTAGGAGAGTCTACCGGGTCTTGATGATAGCGGGCGATGGGGACTCGGGGGGATAGAGGAGGGGGCGTTGAGTATATTCCCATTACAAGGATGGCTTAAGTGTTGCAGAATTGATTCATGAGACTTCTTGAGGGTATTCACTTTCCCATCCTGGATTATATGTGAGGAAGCCTGATGAGCCTACATTACTATTTCTGTGCTAATCACTGCGCTGGTTTCTCAATCTAGATCAACTACCACTTTCCTCAATCTTCCCATCACTTCTTCCTGATGCTGCGTCCACACACCTCCATGCAAAGCTGCCCAGGTAGCATAATGTGCCAATGCCAACGGAACATAAGCTCGAACCCGTCGTCTGTCCTCTCCGCTCGCGCCGTACAGATCCTCCAAAGAGGAGGGATCCAGCTCCAGCTCAAGATTGGCGGTCAGGTACGCAAGATCCCACATCGGGTCGCCGAGATCGCAGTCCTCGAAGTCGATCGCGAGCATGCGCTCGGTGTTGTCGAGCATGACGTTGTGGCTGTGGAAGTCGTTGTGACATGGCATCCACGGATGATCGATGACTTGCTGCTCAGCGTTGCGTATGACGCTTTCAACGAGACGGATATCATCTGATCGCATCGCGTTCCTCTCTTTGACTAGTGACAAATTCTCCCTTACAACCTCCATTGGATCGTACCTCTTCATCCCTTCGAACGGTTCAGCTCCATGGATCCGTCGAAGCAAATCCACAATCTGCGGCAGACGGTCCGTCATCATCTCCATCGTCAGCGTTCGTCCCTCGATGTACTCCATGGCGAAACCTCCACTCTCCTCATCGATAGCCAGAACCTTGGGGCCAAAGCCATGTTTGGACGCCCAGTTGGTCCGTAGTGCTTCCGCCTTGCAGTTGGCAGCGATACAAGACGAGACTTGATGGCGAGGAAGTTTGACAGTGAAGCGACGCTGATCAGTCGGAGAGCAGGTGGAGACCTGAACAACATCGTTGGAAGACCAGCCAGAGGGCAAGTGCGTTGTAACAACTGTAGTAGCGGGCCCCCCTGGCATTAATGTTGTATAGAGCTGAGAGGCAAGAGCAAGATTCTGAGGATGCGGCGGCTCATTTGCTGGCCATTCAAAGGCTTGTTTAGCCGTCTCGGTTTGCTGTTGCTGCTCCGTCATGATTGTGGTATTTTATGTGATCTTAGTCTGGTGAGAAAGGTCCAGCAATCATGGAGTTTATAAGATGAAGAATCCAGAGAGCCTCTGGGAACGAACAAGAGCATTATCCTCTGTACCTCAAAGACATTGTACCTGAACAATCAAGATTTGCCTTTCTCCTCTGCCATTGAAGTAGCATTTCAATCAGAGCTTTCCTACTCAATTCGTTTGTTGCATCATTTATCTCTCTTATTCGAACGTGTACAATTCTATCTATAGGGCCCAGTTCCTAGGATAGATCGGACTCAGAGCTGCGCTCAGTAATCAATAGACCTTTTTATTGCCGTTAGTAGAGGTTTAGGATCCCGAAACGAGCATCGAAAGGGTAAGGATCACCCAGAAATTTGAGAGTGAAGAGACTGCTGGAACAACAACGATACACAAATATAAGGAGAATCAGTATGATATGGTAAATTCAGTACATTCAAGAGATAAATATCCATGTACGCACTGAGAGGAGCACATACTCTATAAGCGCGAGAGGCTGTGTTCAGATAACGAATAAACAGACTGGGGTTCACATACTTTCGCGATAAATATCCTTCGATTCTCACTACCTGTAACATCAACGGACACACCCCATGCTTTGCTGATAAAAGTAATCGCTACTGATCGTGACCGCACTATCTTAAATGTTTGAGATAGTCCGATCCGCCTTATACCCCCTGATATTCTGCATCTTTTTTTTGTCTTGCCCTTCAGGAGACTTTGTTGGGTTGCTGTATGCAGCATGGGCAATGCGTTGCCATTCCTCATCGGTCTCGAAATCACTGCGAATCGAGGTGTTCAGTTGAACAAGACCCTCCTCAACGAACTTCTTTGCCAGCTGTGGTGTCAGGCGATCAGCTGCGTAAGCTTCTGTGACTTCAGCAAAGGACGTGAAGATGGTCGGCGCAGCCTGATCTCTCAAAAGCATACTGATAGCTGCTTCTCCATCCAGAGATTGCAGTTGTGAGTACGGCAATAAGACATGCTGGATGAATGCTAAGATACCATTTCCCTCTACCTCGCAAGGCGCACAGTAGGCTTTCGCAATCTTCTTGTGTATGGTTGCCGGATCATCCAATAGATCGATCTTCGATTTTGGGTCAGAGCTGCTCATCTTACCCCCACTTAAACCAGGTACCATGGGGTTCATCAGATGAGCGCGTGTTTTGAACCCTAACGCTTTAGTGATCGTGTCATTTGCCAACACGAAAGTCTTTCGTTGGTCAATGCCACCAAACTCCGCATCAACCCCAAGGTATTCTTCGTCCAATAGCTGCATCATCGGGTAAAGGCCGTCCGCCATAGAAGGTTCGCCCATGGTTTTGACAATTTCGCTACTTGCTTTTACGGCGTCATGCACGGATATACGCTTGCTAAGTCGGAGCAAGTCGCGGGAGAAGGAAGGAGTCAGCTGGTAAGAGCTGCCGCGCACGAATTGTAAGTTATCGACTTCGACACCCACAGCTCGCAGCAATGCTCCAATGACTCGTTCATAGTACTGCGCTCGGTATTCCAGTGTGGCTTCAGGGGCCTTGTCGGCGTCTAAGAAGCCGTGCAAATCGGCGAGAAGGACCTTGACTTTGCAACCAGCCCGCAGAAACTGGGCAATCTTGATGGCGGGAACAAAATAGGCTGCGTGTGGGCGACCTGTGGTTGCTGTACCCCAGAAGATTTCGAGAGGCCGTACAGCCAGGATTTCCCGAATGATGTCAGGGCGAAGGACTTCCTGAATATTGGATGTTATAAGGTCGTACTTCTCCTCCCTGGTAAGAGCTGGTGTTCCAAATGACGCCACCATATCGCTAGATAATTTCACTGTAGTGGAGGTAATTACTCAACGATATCTGTGAAGATACAAGCGCGACTTCGTTCCCGAGGATAAAAATGTGAGTGCACCTTATCAAGTACAATTCCATTTTTCGGAAATGTAGATTTAATGACCCTATCAAACGTTGATGCAAACAATAAAGATAACACGAAAGAATGCTTATAAAGAACAAACAAGAAGTGATAACGTATAGTTCCTGGAAGTAATGCGTCCGATCATCAAAGCAAACAGCAGGGAGAGAACAATCGGACTGGGGTAAAGAGCCACCCAGACCTGACAAAGCACGACGTGGGAGGCAACAGAAAATCTCACACACTCTAGCTCGACACTCAAAGGAGTGGACTGCGCTGAGTGTCAAGGATTCAGCTTGTAGATTTGTAAACATGATGATAACACTTCATTACACCTCTCTGGCACAACACACCTCTAAACACTATGGTCATAATCAGGGTCGTGGTGTCTGACACAATGCAAACGCAAGAATTAAGTCCCTCTCATATTTGTAGGAAATTGGAACAGATGTTTGGACTTGAAAGATTTCAGCGCCAAGCCCGACTAGAATAGATACAGTACGCTTAGCGCGGTAATTTTGATTCCCATAGTTCCATCGTGAGCATCTTTGATGATCAGTGCATCTCGAACATGCCAAAAAACGTCAGGATACATGGCCAATCAATGATAATATACTCGCATTGATGTACAAACTGTACTTACGCGAGTCGATCTTTCAAACGACCAGCCAGCTCGCTGTGAAAAGCCTCTGGCGTCATGCTTCGTGATACACCTCTCCATTCGAGCTGCAGCCTGTGCGGTACTAGCTGCTTCAGCATCTCTTCTACCCTTCCCGGCATTCCGTGGCCAAGAATGGGCGCACAAACCACTATAACCTCAGCTAAAGAGTGATGAATGCCTCCAAGTATCATAGCGGCCATAGCAAGCCTTAATTCTGGCAGCTTCTCTCGAGCGCCACCAAGAACTACCCAGAGGTTCAGATAACGATACGCTGTTCCTGATGGCCCGCTAGTTGTAAACAACCCTCTATCAGTACAGTCGACCACGAAAGGATCCTGTCCTGCCAGCGTATACTTGTTCGCCCCACATTCATACGGTAAGCGTTCGTCGGCATGCGAAGGCAGTGTCGCCGAAGAGAGCTTTCAACTCAAATTCCGATATTGGCGGCGTGCTGCAATCACGCACTCGCAAATGTGTGCGCCAAAGCGCTTTAGTATAAGTTCCAAGCCGTCCTCTGTCTTCCGGTGCTGCGCGCTCCCTCCCTACTGGCTTCCAGAGTTTTCGAAGATGCTCGGGTGGAGATAGGATCTCATCTGTGTGGCCAAACGCTGCCGTTGAAACAAAGTCATTTACCTCGCTTGGTACTATAACGCCGAGATCGCCGAGCTCTTGCAAAAAGGAGTATTTGGAACCCTGGTCGGACTTTGATAGATGGTGTAGAAGAATGCGAAACGGTCCCAGGAGGCTTCGTATAGTATGGAAATGTTGTCGTTCATTCCCCTGGAGGCATAAGTTCCGAAGCTGCATGATATCAATCCCCGATGGTAGTAGCATTGGTCGCCTCCGTTCCACATACACGAAAAACTGGTGCAGCTTCTCAATCATCATCCGCAATGCCATCGTGGTGAGCGTATGATGGCCTATAATCTCGCGTACATCCATCTCCACTATCCGGCTTGTCGTCGTCCGAACCCTTCTGTGTCTCACTATCTGGCATTTGACTGCCGCCGATAAGCTTTCCGAGACATCAGGTATAGCGATTTTCCAGCGCCCTAGAAGCTTACGGACAGCATGCTCGTCATCGATACTGTAGTCATCAATGTGCTTTCGGGGCTGGGAGGTTGGTGGTTCGGTGTGCTCTCGGAGTTTTTCGAGCTGCCCCTCAAGGAAAGTATGGCTAACCATTCTGTCCCTTCCAGAAACGTGACCCTCTTAAGGTTCCAGCCAGATATACGGATATGTGTCCAGTTAAATTGAGACCAAGCGAGTGGTAATTCAGTTCAATCACGCTGAATGAAGAGGGTCGTCAGTGGGTACCAGTAAGCCAAGCGATATTGTACCATGCACTCTTTGAAGCCTCTATTCAAGCCGAAGACCTTCCCACAGACGTCAAATCACTCAAAGGAAGACAAAGGGCACATGAATGTCTTTGTATCCAATATGAGATCTGGAGCCTTCAGGAGTGCTAACCGCATTATGATTGAGGTCTACAACCCTTTGTGCACAATCTATTCATCTTAGCCTCTCTGAATTTTCCACAATGCTATTGATATACATTCTTTGAAACATCATACATCCCGCGCGGTCAATATGTACACGGCTTAAGAGCTTGATCTTACTGAACCCCGCTGTATCGCCTTTGTATTGGTAAACTGTTTCTCTACCTCGACAGAGTCCGAACACTTGACGCGAATTAGCTCACTACACTCAGAAATCCCAGTCTCTTTGCCATGCTTCCAGCATCGTAACACCGAGAGGATCGAGAATACTGTCTTCCTGTCAGCACGATGCGTCCGTCTAATTCTGAGTATGGACATACGCATTGGTTTCAAAGCCATGCCATCACAGCACTTTTCGAGGAATGTGCTTTCGAACATCCAGAAAAGCTCGCTGTGATCAGTCATCATGGGACTCTAAGCTACGTCGGGTTGAACGAACGAGCTAACCAGCTCGCGAATCATCTGCGCTCTCTAGGCGTTGGTTTGGGGTGTGTCGTTGCTGTTGCTTTGGAGAGGGGAATAGAATATGTTGTTGCCGCGCTTGCGAGTTGGAAAGTGGGTGCCGTGTACCTACCGCTCGATCAGTCCTTGCCTGCTAAGAGAATGCAATACATGATGTCGGATAGTGCAACCTCCTGTCTTATCACCATTGAAAAGATCATTGAAGAGAAGACCCTCTATCTGAAAGCCAAAACGACCCTTTGCCTGGACAATGAAGGACTCATTGATAGGCTAAAGGCATATCCCAGCGCTGACGTTGCATCTGAAGGGTATCGCGAAATGATTGCATACATCATTTATACTTCCGGTACGACTGGTGTTCCCAAAGGCGTCGCTATCACGCACGGAAACGTCTTCAACTTAATAGATGATATCCGCCAGAGTCGCGAAATCGATCATTCCGATCGCGTCTTGCTTTTCTCACCTTTTTGCTTCGACGCTTCGATGCGAGACATCACCGGCGCGTTGATGCTAGGTGCGTCGTTATATGTGCCAGAGGAAGAGGAAATCTTGCCGGGCAATCTAATGAGTACCATTGCACAGCACCGAATCAGCAACTCAGTCATCACCCCATCAGTCCTTCGGACTTGCACCTTGGAGCATTTGCCAGAGTTCAAAACCCTAGTTCTGGCCGGTGAAGCCTCGGATGAGTCTCTAATTAGGACTTGGGGTGCGGGAAGGAAAGTTATCAATGCATATGGTCCTACCGAAGCCTCTGTCTGCAGTACGAAGAAAGTGTATTATGACGGCCAAATCCCGTCAGGGTGCTCTGCGTTAGTGATTGGGAAGCCTATCTTGAACACATCCATCATCATTCTTGATGACAATAACATTTCTCTTAGCCATGGTGAGGTTGGGGAGATATGCGTCAGAGGACCTGGGGTCAGTCGCAATGGCTATCTCAACATGCCAGAACTCAACGCTGAGCGTTTTGGAAATGGCGATGGCTTGTATTGTCAGTGCCGCTCTTACAAGACCGGGGATCTCGGAAGGATTCTGCCCAATGGGGAGATTGAGTACCTTGGACGCAAAACTTGCACGAGGCAAGTCAAGCTGAACGGACAACGCATAGAGCTACAAGAAGTCGAAGAGGTTATACGCAGCGCCTCCCAGGTCCTTGACGTAGCAGTGATTCCACAAGAACCCGCACCAACTCGGAATTTGTGCGCGTATGTGGTGCTCACACCCCAGGGCTCGAAAGTCGATAAAGAGGCACTAAATCTTCACTTAAGAGGGCTCATGCGAGAGAACCTGCCTTCGTACAGTATTCCAAGTACCATAGAAGTCATTGACGCCCTTCCACTATCCCTCAACAAGAAATTGGATATCAGGGCGCTATCGGACTTGATGTCAAAACAGAACAGGTTTCCTCACTCTGGGTTTGAGACATTCCTGACAACTCTTGAAAAGAGAATCACAATAGCATTACTAGAGGCTCTGGATTTGCCGACAGACCAGGCTGTGTCACCCGGAACAACGTATGGAGACCTGGGAGGCAGCTCACTGCAGGCTTCATTGGTCCTACGCCACCTGAATGAGTCTGTTGGCTGCAGGATCCAATTAGCACAGTTTTTCCGAACAGATATTTCGATACGTCATTTGGCAGAACTGGGGAAACAGCAACAGCAAGCAATCCCACCAGCTGAGGACCTACTGAAACGGACTATCCTTCCGCGCGACATTGTCTACAATGTAAGTCCACCTAAATCCAATCGAGAGAATCACGTACTCTTAACAGGCTCTACAGGCTTTCTTGGGAGCCACCTTCTCGCAGAGATCCTTGATACACGAAGCACCAGGGTGAGTTGCATCGTCCGCGCGCCTGATAACGACACTGCTTTCAACCGCGTCAAAGCCGCTCTTCAGGCCTGGGACTTGTGGAAGGACAGCTTTCGTTCACGGTTTGACGCCTTCGCTGGTGACGTGTGCAAACCGTTCCTCGGTCTGAGCACCAATAAGTATATCTATCTTGCAAGACGAATCGACACAATATACCACTCTGCCGCTGCTGTCAGCTTCATCGCGCCCTTCGCAGAGCTAGAGAAAGTCAATGTCACCGGCACTCTTGAGATTCTTCGATTTGCTAGTACCCTTACTCAGAAACGGCTGACTTACATCTCTACCCTGTCGGTATTCTTTGGTGCAGGTGAGAAACTCCACTACGGGATGGAAGTCCCCGTTAGTGATCTGCATACAGGAATTGTGACAGGATATGCCCAGTCCAAATGGGTGTCTGAACAACTGGTACTTCGATATGCACAATTGGGCGGACATGTCCTCGTTTTGCGACCGGGTCGTTTGCTAGGTAATACCAGGACTTTCAAATGCCCTCGGGATGACTTCACCATCCGTCTGATCGCGTCCATTCTGGAAACAGGAGCTGCACCTGTCTTAGACGACGTTGGCGGAAGAGATTGGCAAATTGATCTCACGCCTGTAGATTTTTGCGCCCGGTTGATCCATCGATTTTCGCTGCGAGGGGAGACTGGAATCCGGCATATTATAAACAAGGATACGATTTCTTTCGAGGCCATCTTTGAATCCCTAGGAGATCATATTCGGTGGATGCCTTATCAGCAATGGCAGCAGCTTGTCACCCAGTCCGTCCACCTCGGCCCTCTAAGCCCACTTTTCCACGAGGCGGTCTCAAACCAGGATAGGAGGAGTGTTTTTGAGACTCTGCTGCAGATGGATATCTTTCGGAATATTAATTATGAGGCTACAGCACTGGAGGGCGATACCTATCGGCTCCCATCGACTATGCAATTGCTCCGTGGATATTTGGAAGGGAATGCAGACATATTCACCGAGGCGAAGTAGTCTACATTATTGTCTTGGTAAGTAGAAGGGCATATGCTTAGCGCTCTACACGATGCAGGTGGGGGCCAGGGCTTGGAGACACCTGGAATGATTGCAGGATGGCCATGAAACGCAGATTTTACAGCGCATAACACGCAAAGTGTCTCCCAGGCATCCTATCGATCTAAGAACAGACTGTGAGCTCTCTTAGCATACAATCGAATTATACGGATTGATAGAATCTGCGGCAATGTCTGAGTCCTTGAGGTCGCGGAGCGTTACTCCTCCCAAATTTCAACCGAGCTGTAGATAAATCTCCGGTTCTCAGCCGCCCTATTATATTCTAGCAACGATCTATACTGTATAAATACCATCAATCATTGTTCAAGACACAAGTCATGGCCCCTAAACGCACGACCAAAACCTCATCCTCATCCCCCACCCCCTCTTTTTCTCAAGCACACTCCCCACCCCCTCCGTCCTCCTCGCCAACTGATCCAGCTCCTCCTCCGACGCCCTCAACAGCCGACTCACCGAATCAAACACCTCCCTCGCCTCATCGGAGCCATCGTCCGTCGTCTTTATCGATTCTTTGACCGCCGCGATCGCCCACGTGATCTCCTGCATGCCGGCGACGTGGGCGTTGCACTCGACGTGCATTTTCCGGATCTGCAGTTTTCGTTGTTGGGCGTTGCGGATGTAGAGGAGGAGGCTGAGGAGGAGGAAGGAGGTGAAGGTGAGGATGCTGGCGATGCTGGCGAGTTGGGAGAGGAGGCTGTTGGTGCAGGGGGCGCAGAGTTCTTGGGGGAGGGGTTGCATGGTTTTTTTTGGAGGATGGGGTGAGGTGCTTTTGAGAGGAAGCTGCTTTCGGTGTCTTGTAGTCTTGTAGAGTTTTGGATATCCAAGAGGATGCCTCTGATCCGGGTGTAGGCTTGACACCGACTTATGTGGTGTGCATTCTCAGTAACAGTATATTATGAAGATATATCCCTTATATTGAAAGAGAAGAAAGAATAGAGATGTTCGAAAACAACAGCTGAACGATTCAAAACCTAGTACTGCCTTGTCTTGATGCCAAGGTCGCGGGTTTACGCGCCAATAGCAACGTTGTCCGTAGCGTGGGATTTCATGCCGAGCTCTCTGGTCTTTGGTTCTGTTCTTGTTCAGATGTCATTGCCAAAAGCCAAGCTTGCTGATGGCGTTGGTTGTGATTCCCAACCCAACCCGCTTCCAGGCCCAGACCGTGGGAAAGGCACGCAATTCACGGTCCACGCAATCATTGAGCCTGAATGACATGACTGTTGTTGATGTATAGGAAGTCACTTATCGGTATCACATCTCATAACGTCACCTTCGTCACTTACCAAAGAGAGACGTGCACATCAGGTGTGGTGAGCGATCAACGATTCCAGCTCTACCTTGATTTCCTTGATGGATTTCACACAGAGTACAATGCCCCATCCATTTTCTGGCTCCAATGTTATCAAGCACTGTTCTCCCTTGTCGATTTGAAAACCATTATCCTCAATTCAACCGTACGCTCAACCAGATCGTTGTTGAAGCGCACGGAGACTAATCCCACAGCATTCTCTCCTCGCTTTGGAATGTACTGGATGATGCATGGTATCCATTTCCAAACTATTTGGAATTCGAGCTCTGCTTATATCCTGTGTTGCCCCGGAAGCGTTCTAAATTGCAGACGGCGATGTCAGATTCATTATTGAAGTGGGTTTAGGGATATGGGATCAAGACGGTGGAACTGGCCTACAGGTTATTGCCTCCCATGGTGAGAGCTTCAAGCATGATTCGTCTTGAAAGAATAGATTCAGATGGAGGATTGCCCAGGAACGTGGCATCGCTGTATGGCTGGGTACTCTTTGAGACTTCTCGGTTATTCGTTTTTGGAGGCGAAAGAGCGAACTGAAGAGATGCCCTTTACGTGTCGCTGCACGTATTGCCATTCGTGAATCTGCCTAGCACAATGCAAAGTTGATGGACAAACACTGCGTGACCCGAGATAGACAATACAAGTGGCCAACAGCAATCAAAGGCCACGGCATATATCATGTCACCTCCCCGAAACCTGCTTGAATCATCATAAGCATATACGAAATGCCAAGGAAGAGATTGTCTGAAGACGCCAAGTTGGTCATTGAAGGTGCAAGGAAAACCCTAGAGAATACCGCACGCCAGGCCCTTGAGCTTATGGAGAAGAGGGAAGCCATGGCTTCAGACGAGACAGCCCGATCTGAGGACTGGCGCGAGACAGATACTTCGGTCAGTATATTAAAAGCCACCTCTATCCCCTCATAGCATCCCCTTCATAATAGGCGCTGGTTGTACAGAATGAAGATGTGCGTCCCGTGGGTGCTAATAGATGACCGTATACAGAACACAAGCGACAAAGATATCGATACTGAAAACCATGCAACCGACTCACAATCCGGTCCAGATATCAGTGCAAAGGTTGGTTCTGGTGGCCCTACTCAGCCGACGGGCAATGCAGATGATCCACAGACTCGGCATGTAGCAGACTTGGGAGCAGCTCAAAACAAGCAGCCGGCAGATGGAAATGGTAGTGATGAATGATATCGATCTCAACAATTGGCGACTTGGTGATCGAAAAGAGAAGAAATTTTGCGGCTACGTCGCCTGGCCAGAGTTTGATAAAAAGAAAAGAACTCTCGTAGCCTGGATCCTCAACAGTCAGCGAGATAATTCCATTGATGTAAAATTGATGTCTCCCGTTTGAGTAGATATGTCTTTGCGCCATGTAAGCTCCTGTATCTGCGGGTGCTCAAAACATAATCTTTACACGAAGAAGACCTACATAGAGCTTGGAACTTCACTAATCTACTATTATGGAATCCCCTGTTCATGATATATGTTCCGCCCTTTTGTTTGGTGCTGCATTACTCGACGAGTAGACGCCTAGTCTTATGATGGAAGGGTTGGAGGCAAGCAGAATGATTGGAAAGACGGTGAAGATTCGATACTTGACTTCTTCACGGGACCAGAGAGCTTGATGAACTAGAATAGGGCTAAACCTTTGTCGCTCGAGCGACCTAGCGCAAGCTAGCTTGGGTGGCAGACGTGTCACCAGTCAACCCAGATCAAGGCGTCAGGTCAAATAGACATGACGGCAGGAAAAGCTCTGAAGTACTTCCTGTGCAAAATCCCTCGTGGTTTTCGTAGGGGCGCCAATCGACGTCCCGAGCTTTTGTTGATATCAGAGCGACTTTTTGTAATTGTAACTTACTTTCTCGTAGCCCGAATGCGGGCTTGTCACTTCAATTGTATCAAGGTTTCCTTACCTCGATCCGTCAAGGAAACAGGATGTTGTCATCTCCTCGTGTCACGTTGACTCTAATTGTTACGTAGGTTTTATATGGTATCTGGCTACATCGTCAATATGATGTTATTCCCAGCTGCTTGCGGTATGAAACTCTCGTCTCTCCGTACTCGCGGGTGTCATTAAGCCCTGGTTTGGATCAAATCTTAGAAAAGGATTACTGTGGCGCGTCAGAGCTGTAGGCTTGTTGTTTCCACTTCACACGATTTCGCAGAAAGTACTCCATCTTCCGGGGTGTAGGTCAAGAGGAAGAAGATTGGACCGCAATGTCATCCTGAAAACGTGTACGCAACGCGCATTTTGAATGCAGAGGATCTCGCTATTGCACCGCTATGGAATCCATCAACGCACCACTGTTGTTTCTCCTATATAGATGCTGGATCGCAAAAACGACGGGTATTTACTCACAACGGTCAAGTTTTTGGTACCAAAGTAATTACAAGTGAATTATGCAAATGGTTTCCGTTCTCAAAGGCATCCACAGCAACGCAATACTGATAAGTAAGGCATTGCTGGCTTGGTGGTTGTAAATAAGGTCTCGAGACCGCCTAGGCTTCACCATTTGTTACAACGCACCTCCCATATTGCAAGAGACAGATACCGTTTTCATGGCTGGAAGATAGAGAAAGTAAGTACTTAGTTGGTGGTTCAAGACGTCGCGCCCAAGCGCCAATGCCAAGTCCATGGAGATGAAATATGTGCCAAGCCAGGCTAGAATAGCCGTGCTGATTGCGTACTTAGAATAGGACAACTGATGTTGTTTGTTTGAGCTTCCTCTTCAATCCATTACTCTTGGTTTGCCAGCGCCAATATAACGACCCACGATGGAGCTTGACGAGCCCGTCGGGACGCCTATTCCTCTATGGCTGGATTGTGATACAGGTACATCTTGGTAAAGCAAGCCTTTACCGCCAATATGCCCCGTCCAACTGTTAACTTGCTCAAGGTCATGATGTGGGTGGCCTATGCCAGCTGTCTACGTCAGCCAGGAAGCTTGTGTACTAAGCAGGTTCATAGGACGCCTTTGCTATCCTCCTTGCCGCCCAATATCCTCATCTGACCCTTCTCGGCATAAGCACCGTCCACGGCAATGCCTCGGTCGAACACACCACCACCAACACTTTGAGTATCCTCGCCGCTATAAGCAGAACGGATGTGTCAGTCTATCCAGGAGCTGCAAAGCCCTTCTGTAGAAAAGCAGTGCACGCCCCTAAAATCCACGGTCAGACCGTGATGGGACTTGAAACAGGACCTGTGCCAATCGAGTGCTGACTCGTGTTCAGGCTCTACCGGCCTGGGTGGCACAACCTGCTTGCCCGCTCCCATGACCCTACCCGTGAAGCAACCCAATGTGATTCTAGCAATGCGGCACGCCTTGATGGCCCAACCTTACCAAACGGCGTGGATAGTGGCTACTGGAGCGCTGACCAACGTTGCGTTGCTGTTGACGACGTTCCCAGAAGTTGTACAGCATATCCAAGGCTTGAGTATCATGGGTGGAGCAATCGGTGGCGGATTCACCCATGCACCAATGGGACATCTCAAAGGGGAAGGTGAACGGTTCGGGAACACTTCGAGATGGGCAGAGTTCAATATTTACGTATGCTCGTGCACCGGCCGTACTTCTCACCGGACTAGGACTGATTCCTGCATAGTGTGATCCCGAAGCCGCTCAAGCGATCTTTTCCAACCCGGAATTAGCAGCGAAGACCACATTGATACCGCTTGACCTCACGCACCAGGTGCTCGCCGATAAGCAGGTCCGGGAAGACCTCTTCCACCCCCCTAGACCGATTCCAGGCCTGGCCAACGACCCTCTCAACATCCGCGCTCTATTCCACGAAATCCTGGTGTTCTTCGCCCACAGTTACAGCGAAGTCTTCGGCCTTACAGACGGCCCTCCTCTCCATGACCCCATCGCAGTGGCTGTGCTACTAAACGGCCTTGGGCGCTGGCGCCTTTTCGACGATCACGGTAGTGAGAGGTGGCATGTCCACGTCGTAACGGACGGGCAGCATAGCGACAAAGGCGAAGAGCGACGCCAGCTGGGGAGGACCGTGATAACCAGGGCCGAGGAAGGTGGCGTCCGTATCCCTAGGCGGATGAACGTCAAACTGTTCTGGGAGCTTGTAGAGGTCTGCATGAAGAATGCCCAGATAGCGATCGCTCCACCTCACGAGTAGAAATAGAATAGAGCGAACAACCATTCATGCATCCCACTCATCCCAGTTCTACCGTCTCCCCTCAACCATAATAATATGATACCCATGCCCACTCCTCACCTCCACAAACCTCGGATTCCCCGTCGTGCTCGGCTCCAACTCATAAGCCGCCATCTCATATTCCGCGTCCAAGGACCCTCGCACTTTCCACCCCAAGCTACCGCGCTGCCTTGCTTTATCCTCTGAGAACTCCCGCGCCACGTCGTCGAATTTGGCACCGTCGCGTAATTTTGTCAATGCCTCTTCTTTCTTCGAATACTTCTCACACTGCCATACTAGATAAGCATGAGGCTTATGTGGGTAGATGGGTAGGGAAGGAAGTGATCGTACAAGGATATGCCGGGTATTGATTGCTGTTGCGGGCTTCAGTTTCGACCCGCTCTCTTGTTCGGGTTTGGATGCAGCGTTGGCTTTTCCTTTGGCCTTGTCTTTTTCGCCTGTTTTGGCTGGTTTCGCGTTGCTGGCGGGTTTCTTGCTGGGTGCCATTTTGTAGTGCCGGGGGTACATCTATCAAGGAAATATCATTGGACCGCTCCATGAACGCTCCATGCTCAAAACTGAGAAACAAAGGTGTCCAAAAGTGGTTAGCAAAGTGGCTTAGTCACCCTTTCGGTAGGTATCAAGTCCATAAAGAATCCATTCTTCTTCCTACCATGGAAGAACGTATCCTAAGGTATCAATTTCTACCACACGTTCTCCAACTACCTCTGGACAACAGTGATAAGGAGAGGAACAGCAAAAGTAAATGTAGTCTATGTGGGGGTCGAACCCACGACATCCTGGTACAATTATGAGTCAAGCTGATATTTAATGAGCAATAATGTTACGCACCGCATTGCAAATGAGTGCCATACAGGTTGGAAGACCAATATAAGAACGGCGCGCTACCACTGCGCCAATAGACTTCTCCACTCAGCGAAATCGACACTAAAGGTTTATATGTTGTAGATTAAACAAATATTGTTCGAAACTTGTTTGAACGATTGTTGAGAATGCATTACGCTACCCTCTACGCACGGCAGGGACTCAACTCTTAGCCACAACCTCCTAATCCCCCAACTCGTACAACTTTATTTCTCCACTCTCCAAAAGCACCTAATTAGCACGTTCAGCTTCATGCTAACAACCATCCTCTGCCTTCTCTCCACGCCCAGTTTGTTGCTATGCTGCATACTTCGTACGCTCACCCGTCGACCCATCGCTGGTAACCTTTCAACCTGCACGTGAGCACATAGTCCCAGCCCGCGAATGCTGCATATCTTGACCGCCCTCGCGTCCAAGAAGCATCATTGCGGTTCTTTCTATAGTCTTTGAGCTTCAAAGAAAGGAGCAGCGGAAAGGAGTGAAGTATGGTCACTAGAAGAGGCATTTGAAAATTTAATCAACATGCCAGCCATTCAAACCGAGATATCCGACAATGACATTGGGTAGGTTAGCACTGCTATGATGGCAGTACTTTCTATGTAATCCAGAGTGGACATAAAGATTTTGACGGCAACCTGATACTTATGGCCATGATTCTCACTCATAACGAGTACATTCAGTGCCCTATAAGCTATGCCAATATCATCGACAACGCAATTGAAGATGCAATCAGCGAGTCATCTTGTGATCTCGTTGCTGGTGACGACCATAGAAGCTATCATCCTGCTGCGTCGTAGAATTTCTTGCCCGTGTGACAGCATTGGATGCAAGAATCTGCCTCCCATGAGTCATTGAAGCACACACGTGCAATTCTGCATGCGACGCTCAATAAATAGAATGGGTCTGCGAAGTAAAGTGTTGGCAGGCCCAGATTGATGGTTGTTCATAAGGTAGTCCGTCGGTCACCTTAAGAAATGAGCCTGTATGAATTCATTCATTCAATCCGCGGATTTTTGATATCAACGTACCTATATACTGTAGTAAAGACAGACGAAGATCTCTTAATCGTCCTCAAGCGTAACCTGGCATGCCTATTGTTCAAAAGAGCTCGCCCGGTATCAATCCGTAAGGAAGCAACACTTCTGCAAACAGCGCCTTAGATGAGGCTTCTACGTCTTCGATTTTCCATTCCTGTACTTGGGCTTCCCAGTATAGCCTGATCAGACCAATTTTTCCAGACCCCACACCGCTAACAGCAAGGCGACCCAGTAAAATTCCAAGCCCACGGCAGCCCCTATAATCTGAATTGTCGTAATGACTAGGATATGAATTCAGTGCTTTTGTAATTGTTCGAGCACGTACACATTTCACATCCTAATGATATCTGGTTCAGTCCTGTTCTATCAATTTAAGCTGCCGTGTTCCAAGGCCTTATAGAGCACATACTCTCTCAATGTGTCTCATTAAACCATAACGAAGGGCATTAGAGGAATCATCATAGAACCAATGACAAAACGTACAAAAGTTTCGAGTGTGATCTCCTGTTGCTCACATTCACGGCAGCGTATGCGCGAGAATCCTGCCAACTGTCTGCTGTTGCAAAGGCTGCATGTGAGCTGAGGGCCCCTTGTAATGAATTGTGCCAGAAGCCTAAGTAGATGTGATATAAGATCTCCAAAACATGAGTCGTCGATACACTTGACAACCCGGCCCTGTTCGTCATACATAGTGAAATCGCGAACGTCGAATTCCAGGCATTTGACGTACTTTAACGGGACGGGCAGGGCAGTCCAAGTCGGCCATAGTCGGTCGCCTTGGACCATACAGTCTAATTTGTACTGCAAGCCACCTCTACCAGCTTTGCTTTGACGTTCTATGGCTTCGACCATTTCTTGAGATATGTGGCGGGTGCAAGATAGTAGCCCGCTGCAAGCAGTGGAAATAGGCTGGACTTCATACCAGATATCCCGGTAGATTTCTGGTCGATGAGGCGTGCTATATCTACTAGTAGCCCATGCATCTATATCTCGCCGTCTTTGAGCGCAATCTTCTGGAGAAGCTGGAGGCCGCCGTTCAGAGGTGAGGACATCTGCATAAACCCGGTCACGAAGCTCTCTAGGTAGATCTAGGAAGCGAAAGGTTCCCACATGTTCCAAAGACTGTTCCATTGGGCATTCTCGATGGAAGAGCTTGTCGTGTAGCGTCTAGGAATGATGTAGGTGAGATATATGGTATTGGAAGGAGGACACAGTTGCGTAGTATGTGAGATCGAGGCTTAGACAACAGGGCCCCAGGTGAACTACTTCAATTCTTACTCGACGCGAATATCAAAACCCAACCCACAGGTAGGTATGACAATCCGACGGTTTGGTCCAAGGCCTATTCTATTCATAAGGAAACGCCTTCGACACGGGGTGCAGATTGTTTACATCAATGTTTGCCTAGGTAGGTAAGCTTGGCATATTCCATCCGAAGGGAGCTAGCTCGGTAAAGTATTCTAAAAAAACACATGCCGGCGTACATTTTAGGGAAAGAGCAAGGTGTAGCCCCTGATGCCGCTGCACCTGACCCTGCCGTCACCATGGCGGGATCTTCTATCACTCTCCAGGAGGCCTTAATAGCTGGGCTTCCAACCTCGGGTTACTACATCCCCAACTTTGTTACCTCGGAAGAAGAGGCGTACTTGCTGCACAAGGTTGTTCGCCGATAGCCCATGGTTCTCGATGCCCCCCTTACGAAATCTAGATCAACACCGTCCCGCTCCCTACCTGGAAACATCTCTCCCATCGTCGCCTGCAAGCCCATCCCTCGCCGCTCTCATCGTCTAATACCCTCCTCAGCGCTACTCTGCCCGCCTGGATATCGGAGCCAATCGTTCCTCGCATTCTCAGTCTACCTCTCGAAACTCAAGCCAGTCATGACAACATCTTGAGCCATTCTCCCCACCTCGCCCCGAACCACTGCCTCATCAATGAGTACCTTCCAGGTCAAGGCATCCATCCACATGAGGATGGCGACGCATACTATCCCGTCGTTGCTACAGTGAGCCTCGGCTCCCACATCGTGCTTGATGTAAAGGCAAAGAGCGACCACACGGATACAGGAGGATGGAGAATCCTGCAGGAGCGGAGAAGTTTGCTGATCACGAGTGGTGATCTGTATACGGACTGTCTACATGGAATTAGCGAGGTTGAGACCGATGAGAATCTGGGAAGAGAGGGGATTGTCAATTGGAGTTTGCTTGGTGACAGAACACCTTTCCTTGAGGGCCGAGCGGTGAGAAAGACAAGGGTCAGCTTGACGTATAGGGATGTCAATAAAGTTCAGAAGTTAGGGAAGGCTTTTGGAGGGCTATTGAGAAGGTGAGGGCAATCGATGATCTTCAATGCTTCAACATACTTGTACGAAGCCTCATATATGAACAGCTGGTGATTGAGAATCAGCCCTTGGAAGCACAAGAAGCTCACAAGAAGGGCCTCGCGGCTCCATGCTTAATGACGGAGAAAACATTGTTGAGCTATATCCATGGCTGAGAAGTCGCGCCTCGGACCATGTCAGTTGCTGAAGGCTGGCTTGAAATCATACAGGAAATTGATACCATGCTTTTAGTTTGGCAGTCGCTAAAGGTAGGCGTCGATTTTTGAAAACGGCCCGTCAATTTCTGCTAACGATGGCGTCGCGAGTATTATTAACACGTTAGTAATTAATTCATTAGCGATACCAGCGGTACAACGCTGTTGTATCATACCAAAGATTAACGATTGCCGAGGTTATAGCAGTTGAACCGTCAGTCATGCAAGTCACCACCGTCCATGATGGTAGAGAGCCTATCAGGATTCGTTGGAGACGTCATGCTTGTCCAATAGTCACTCTTCGGAGACCTGAGGGACCTCTCCGAATTTCGCTACCGCATAGATAATGACCCTGGCATCTAGGGCTTTATATGACTTGTTTACATCGAGATCTGCTATCTCTTCCTTTCCCTGTATCTCAATAAGCCAACATCCTCATGTGTATATTGCCCCTTGTTTGATTTGGGCTTCGGAGTGTATTGTGGTATCTTCTAAATCTACTACGACGCAGCTAGCGTTGTCTGTCTCGAATTTACCGGGCTTTGAGATATTAGCAAGCCTGGTGTAGCACAAGTATGTGTTGCTGGCATCCTAGCGAGAGCTGTGGTGATGCAAACGTGAAAGAAGGTAGGAAGTAGGGAACGAACTACTTCATTCCCACCTCGCACGAACGGCTTTGATTCGCCAGCATGTTCCATTGACAGGCGCATAGCTCAAGAACGATTGTAGTGCCAGCGCCGATCATGTGGAGGTCAAACATATCGGTGGTGGACCCAATGCAATCGGTATCGTGGCAGTTCAGCTAACGTCCCGGAAGGTACCAATGAGGATGCCGGCTACGATGGCTCTTGACAGGCAGGATATCCTTGAAAAGTGGGAGCAGGTCCACATTTTCAGTGTAGTATATGAAGCAACTTTGCTTGGATCGACCGCTGGATAGACTGCATGATGCCTCTTCCCACATGCCATGTCAGTACAACCACGGTACCATTTTCCACTTGCCCGCCACTGCCTCCTTGCCAAACTTCTGCTCGTACCACTCTTTGCTCATCGAGGCAGTGACAGCCAAATTCGTTCCTACAAAGAGAAGCGCACATGCTATCGTCTTGTTCAAAGCAACGCCCTTAGGAGCGCCGATGATCGCCAAGGATAGATAGATCAAGCACTCAGCGAAGTAGTGAGGGCACACCAGCACCTGGAAGATCGGATGAACTGGGAGGGTGTACTTCGGCAAGGAGGCGAGATACGTATGGCAGTCATGCTGGAGGCCGGATGCGAGAATAAAGATAGGAATACCAATCATTGTTTTCATCGCTGGTGCTGATCTTGTGATGCTGGAGTATACAGAGTCTGTAGACAGAAACGCTGGTGTGCCTTCGATCCACAGAGCAATACCGAAGGATATATAGAATGCTATGCCAAGCACCCAATGAGTGAACCACATCTTGGATCCGGGAGATTTCCCAAGTGTCCAAGACTCATATAGCCTTCGAACGCCCTGGATCATCATTAGGCCCCATGTCAAAGCCACCTGATTTATCGTCATGCTCTTTGATGAGTTATGAAGTGTAGCATATCCACAGATAGCTTGGAAAGCGGTCCCTTTCATTAGAATTTGCATGGCCCAGAAAACAGAGGAGAGCACTGAGACGATATAGAAATGCCGGAAATACTCGTGTGGCATTTGAAGGGTTGCCAAAGCATCTAAAATCCGCGGTACCAGACTGCCAGATCTAATATCGTTAACTGTAGTGATATCTGCAGCACCATCTTGGGGTCCATTCTGCACTTTATTGGTGTCTGGCGATGTTCTGGCGCCGTATGCAACAAATCGAGATCTTAAAGCCGGTATTCTATTAAGCAATGCGATCTATCAATAGGTCTGTCAGACGCCAGAGCAAGGCTTTTCGGTGAATTTTACCGTAGTCGCTGAAAAAATGAAGAAAAATTGTAGAGCTTGAGATGGATCCATTTTGTAGGACGAGATCTCTCGTGCATAACACAAAGATATGTCCTGACACCATACTAACTGGGTTGCTCTCAAGATTTCCTAAACACGGTATCGAAGCATTGCTCGCCAGTCTTTCGTCTCGGTGTCCTACACATTTGCTGATATGTATCCCATAGGTGTTCGCGGATGAATCTCATAAGAGAATGGGTTCGATTCCTATTGGCGCTGGTTCAATGGTGGAGCTTGTGTCTTTTTTCCATAGCCCGGTGGTAAGAAACAACTAGCAATATGGGTAAGGTACCCTCGTACCTCTCATAGTTGGGTACGCTAGCCCCTTCGGAATCAGTGGCCGCTGCACGTGGGGGCAAGCTCAGAATAACGCAAAAGAGGCTAGCGCTCCCGGAAAGGGTTTTCGTACTCGAGAGTCAATCGCGCGAATCTTCCACTCTCGGCATTCTTTGCAGTATGTAATGAGCTAAGTCTTTGATATTTCATGCGAGTATATTGCTGTGAAAGCTTCAATGAAGGCAATGCAATACAATCCATCAGCATTACCTGTCTTCGAGTCAGGCTGCCATAAACAAGTCCAATGAGGGTTCGATGAGACACCGTCCTATTGTTCGCGCGTATGTTGCCCCCAGGCCCAGAAGGATCATGAGGAGGACACAACTTGTGACATTCATTGCAATCTGTACTCTCATTGGTGTCACTCTATACCTTTTGCGCGGGCAGAGCCTACCAAAACCTGTTGACGATCCTTCGCCAGAGTTGACGAAAGCTCTGCCCCCCTCCACCGAGGCCTCACACCCTATCTATCAGCTCATCACGAAGGCCGAGAAGGATTTCGAGGAGCTTAAGTTTAGGCAGTCAGGCACCTTGGCAAAGGCGGTTGAGGAATACAGACGCAGATATCGACTACCTCCACCTCCTAATTTCGATAAATGGTACGAGTTTGCAACGCAGAGAGGCGTGGAGCTGATCGACGAATACGACACTATATATCATTCGCTGCTACCGTTCTGGGGTCTACCGCCCTCCGTCATACGAGGAAGAGCGAGGGAATCCCTAGGTTTTGACAATGCGCTGCTTGGATTGGTCATAAGAGATGGAGCAGTCATCACTGCCGCTGGTGGATCAGAATGGCAGCAGAAATCTACACTAGGTATGGTGAAAGACTTCGTGCAGTATCTCCCAGACATGGACCTTCCCTTCAATGTCCATGACGAGCCTCGAGTAATAGTACCGAGCGATGATCTCAGTAGGCTAGTGACTGCTGCGAAGGATCAAACAATGCCCGTCGCTTTCAACAACCAGGCGCCGAACAACGCCTGGTCTCCGAGACCAGCTGATATGGATGACGGTACCAGGCCGAACGAGGTGAAGCTCACCCGATTTAACGTATTCCCCCACCAAGCAACCTGGACGAACTCAAGAATGTCGTGTTCGCCAGATAGTCCCTCTCGGGCTTTAGACGAAAAAATAGAGGACGATGTCAGCGGGTTCTCATACTCCGAACTAGGCTTCGTGGCCAATAAGACCGCTTTCTCTGACATCTGCATGCGACCTTCATTGAAGGAACGGCATGGTTTCTTCAATCGACCAAATGCATTCAACATCGTCCACGATCTGTTCCCAGTATTCTCGCAGAGCAAAATCAGCAGCTTCCAAGACATTCTATACCCATCACCATGGTATTGGTCCAACAAGGTGGCTTATGACGAGAGTAACGACTACAGCTGGGAAACGAAAAGAGACAAGCTCTACTGGCGTGGTTCTACCACTGGTGGCTTTTCTAGAGATGGCGGATGGAGACGTCAGCACAGACAGCTGTTCGTTGAGAAGATCAACGCCCTAGACAATACCAAGGTCATGAAGAATATCAGTACATCTGATGCAGCAGAATGGAAGCTGGAGGAAGTACCAAGGACTGAATACAAGGATCTTTTCGACGTCAAGTTTGCCCACGTTGGACAGTGCGATGCAGGAGACTGCGATGCTCAACGAGAGTATTTTGAGATCGTCAAGCCAGACAAGCAGCATAACGCTTGGCAGTACAAATATCTCCTGGACATTGATGGTAACGCCTTCAGCGGCAGATTCTATGCATTCTTGAAAAGCATGAGCCTGGTATACAAGATGGCCGTCTTCAGAGAGTGGCACGAAGAATGGCTCAAACCGTGGATCCACTATGTCCCCCTAAGTCTCAAGGGCGATGAGTATGTGGAAAGTGTGAGGTACTTCAATAACGAAGCCGACGGCATGGTCCAGGCGACGAAGCTGGCTCTTCAGGGACGCGACTGGGCTGGAAAGGTCCTTCGCAATGAGGATTTTGAGGTGTGGTTCTTCCGGCTCTTATTGGAGTAGGTTGTTTCTTTCCGCTCTAAGAAGCCCATTTTAATTCTGAATGCAGGTACGGTCGACTAGTGGATGACAGCAGGGAAAGTATCGGCTACGGCAAGGTCTAAGCATAATATACCCTTATATACGCAAGCATTTCCTCGGCGTTGGGTCGATATCACATACAGCGTTCTCGTATATATTGACATTTTCTTCCGTCCGACTGCTCACGCACTCCCGATCAGTCCGTCATGGAGTGTTTTCATCTTTCGCGTATCGTACAGTTTTGACGCCACAGCCATTTCCATCAGGCCTCCCGCCTCCATAATCGGACTAAGTTAGAGCTGCGGAATTAGGTGGAGCCTCTTCCCCACACTTCGCCATGTGGTTAAGCCACTTCTCATGATATCAGTTGTAATCGAACCCGCCCCAAGGAAACGCCTTAACGGCCGGCTCAGGAAAGAATGGCTGGACCAGGCCGAGTCACGCTTGTGTGCTTGGAGTCATGGTACCCCTCACGGCCCTGGAAATCCACTCGCAGCTCCTATCACGAATTGTTCTTGGACTCCTTTGGGGATATATTTTGGAGGGTGTAAAGCCGAGCGCTGCTACTTTCAATCGTCATCGGAGCCATCTCTAATCGGGAGAAACTTGAGTCCCGCATTTCGGTACGAAAGTCTCTCGTATCGTTTATTTTTGGAGAGGTATTCTACGGAGTATAACGCAGTACGAAGATAGCTCTAGCGGCAGGACCCTTGCAGAAAGCTGGAAGCTCTCGGCAGTGCTTGAGCTTCGCATCAAATCCCTTGATGCAACACTTGGGAGCGACCTCCTACCTTTTTCTCTGTTAGGTCACTCGATCTTCTTCTTCCTATCCTGCCATCGCTAAAGTCCACAGCTTGCGGATGCGCTGCTGGTCACCTGTTTCTGGTCACACTGTCTCCTGTCTGAGGAGCTTGGTGGGGTCAGCCGCGCTAAAATCACGATAAACCCTTATCGCAGGAAACCGCCCGAGACTTGACGGACAGCTTCACATCTCATAGCAAGGTACCCACTTCAGCTTGTGTAGGGCTTCAAGGCTGTGTGGTCATCTGTTTGATCCTTACCTTCCAATTGAGCGCCAGGAAGCGGTGGGTTGGCTTGTGTGCTTTAATGCCTCATGTGCCAATGCCCTCAGCTGTCCCGTCTCCAAGGCTGATCCCCACTTCACCGCCAGGTTCAAGCTGTCAGCAATCTGCAGTGACAATCTCGCGACGAGCGAGGTAACGTTGATTTGGCGGATGTACCAATACTGACCACGCTTGATTGTTAGCAAAGCGTGTTGAAACTTTTGGAGGGCGCTCCAGCTCTCCGTAACAGGCGAAGCAAGGGAGTCCTTCTGACTTGATTACTCGCATACTCGTCGCTAACTACAATTGATTATCACAATATCAATACTCTCAACATGTCCCAGGTGATCTGGGACGAGATGACCGAGTCGCCTGGGGAGCTGTCACCCACTGGCACCGATGGAGGCCCACTGCCATATGAGCAACGACCACCCAAGCTGAAGGGTCGCAAACGTCTATTGCAGAGTCTTCAGAGGATTTCATCCTCCCCATCACTCGCTAGGATTGGCCGAACTCCGTCATCCAGTTATACGGGGACGGGCAAAGGCTCGATGTCCTGTGTGTCCCTGGCTTCTTCCAGCTCGAGGTATGGCCACTCTTCCGGCCCCTCGTACTCTTCGACTCAGTCTTCGGCTGGGTTCTCGATAGCGACCTCGGTAGCGACTACTCCTGGCCCAGACTCCCAATTCTTCGATCCCAATGCTCGGATTCGATTTTTGGACAGCGGGCTCCAAGCCCATGGCTCTTCCGCTCCAAAGAGTGTCGGGTTACCTTCGGACATGCGTTCAAGTACTAAAGATGCAATCGCTGCGACTACATCTAGTGTGGCAGGCGTACTCGAAGACTACTTTGCAAAGCCAATCGTGCGTGCGAAGGACTTTCGAAAGAGAAGGAATTTTAGTTTCTGGGGTGAAATGCCCCAAGAGATAGCAGTACATATACTTCAATATCTGAAGCCCAAGGAAATCGTCAAATCCTCACTGGTCTCCAAAGCATGGTATAAGATGTGCTTCGATGGCCAATTGTGGATGAATCTGGACACACAAGAGTACTATCAAGATATACCCGCGGCTTCCCTCACCAAGATCATGACAAAAGCTGGTCCTTTTGTGAAGGCTCTGAATCTTCGAGGCTGTGCGCAAATGCCAGAGATATGGGGCAAAGAAGGGGCGAACATTACAGATGTTTGCAAGAATCTAGAATACTTCTCCCTCGAGGGCTGTCGCATCGATCGGAGCTCGGTTCATACTTTTCTTCTGAAGAATCGGCGGCTTGTCCACATCAACCTCTGCGGTATGAAAGGGCTTAGCAACACCGCCCTAAGGATTATTGCACAAAGCTGTGAACAACTCGAGTACCTGAATATCTCTTGGTGTCAACACGTTGATACAAGGGGATTGCTCAGGATCGTTCAGTCATGTCCTAGGCTAAGGGATCTACGAGCTGGCGAGGTCAAAGGATTTGACGACAAGGCATTCCTCCTAGAACTGTTCAATCGTAATACTCTTGAGAGACTAGTCCTCTCTCACTGTACTGATCTTGACGATGAGTGTCTTCGGGTGCTTATTCAAGGTGAAGAGCCAGAGATCAATCCTTTGACGGAGCGAGCTATGGTACCACCTCGCAACTTCCGTCACCTTGACCTTAGCAGATGCGCCCAGCTCACCGACACCAGTGTAAAGTCGCTTGCCTATAATGTCCCTACACTGTGCGGCCTACAGCTCTCTCACTGCGAGGAATTGACGGATGACGCTCTTGCGCCTATCTTGGAATCCACTCCCCTTCTCACCCATCTGGATATCGAGGAACTCGACAATCTCTCGAACACGAGCCTTCAGAATCTTGCTCGGTCACCCTGTGCTACCAAATTGCAGCATCTTAACATCAGCTTTTGCGAGAACCTCGGAGACACGGGCATGCTTCAGGTCGTAAAAAGCTGCCCACAGTTACGCACACTTTATATGGACAACACCCGTGTCTCGGACCTTGTTCTCACCGAGGCCGCGGCTCAACGCCGTGCTCGCGATCGAGTTACGCCGGTAGTGTCGACTTCCGCTCCGATTGTCGGTCTCCACATGGTCATTTACGACTGCCAGAATGTTACCTGGACTGGGGTCCGCGAAGTGCTCTCCCGCAACGCAGAGCCTGACAGGCATGAAGTCATATCGTTAAAATGCTTTTATGGCTACCAAGACACCGTCAACGAGCACATGAAGCGGGTGTTGAGAGGTGACGCGAAATCAGCAGCGTGTCTGGAAAGGAAATGGGCGGAGTATATGGTCGCGAGTGAGGAAGCTGGTGCCCAGGGTGCTGGCACAAGGAGGAGAAGGAGGAGACTAAGGGAGGCGGCAATGGTGCATGCAGATGAGGAAGAGGGAGGGCCGAGGGGTGGTAGGCGGAGAGCCAGGAGCGGAGGATGTGCTGTTATGTGAGTAGGCAAATGGGAGTATCATGATTGGGAATCAATGTTTGCGTCAATGGCGACCTAGACGCACTGGTGGGCGTTAATCATCTCAAGGCAAGGGCATTCACATGGTAACGAGATATCTGACTATATTTCTCGTTGGTTTCTTCGATCAGGCTATTTTTGTACGATCAGAGCAGCTGCATGCTTATAGAACGATGTACGAATATAAGCCCTGTTCAGGCTGATTGTTCAGATGATCATTAGTACGAAGGTGTCGAGTTGCAGGTTCTTCTTCACTGGTCGAGCCATGCTATCTGTTATCTTGGTGTTGGGATGACACGATAAGGCAGGTGGGCAGCTTGCCTCCACTGGCTTAAGGTTTACTTTAGGGTTGATTGCGGGGCAGCATGTGACTTCTTTAGGCGCGCATCTAACCCAAAGCTCGCCCAAGCTCTAAGGGCGGGGAAAAGGCCCGCTAATACTCAAAATCTCAACGACAATAACGTCTCGACAGACCTTTAACCTTTGTTCTTCTCGGGATTCCTGCAGACATGGATGCAGCAGGGCAGGAAGCATATTGCACGGTCTGTGTTCTCAACCCCTGTGTAACTCCCAGTGGCCTACAGGGGACCATACTGACGTTGCTCTAGCTGCTCCTGACCGATGCATATCTGCCAGGTAAGACCATAATACCACCCGGTGACTGCAAGACTGACTTATCTTTACAGGTGCTCTGGTATTGGCACGCTCACTTCGAGACAATGGCACGAAAAGGCAATTGGCCGTGCTCGTCACGCTCGACACCCTACAAAACTCGACGATAGAAGAGCTCAAGGTTGGCTTCAACAGCTGCTGATAAGGGATAAGAATTGCTAAGGATGAATAAAAGATGGTGTATGACCATGTAATACCCGTTGATCGTATCATCAACAGATCGCCGCAAAACCTTTATCTCATGAACCGTCCCGACCTCGCCTCCACCTTCACCAAAATAGCCCTTTGGCGGCAGACCCAGTTCTCCCACTTGATCTACATAGACGCCGACGTCGTAGCTCTCCGAGCACCTGACGAACTCTTCAACGATCCACCCAAGTTTGCAGCCGCGCCAGACATAGGATGGCCGGACTGTTTCAATAGCGGTGTGCTTTCCCTAAAACCCAACATGGGCGACTACTACGCACTGCTAGCATTGGCACAACGAGGAACAAGCTTCGATGGAGCAGATCAGGGGCTTTTGAACATGCATTTCAGAGACTGGCAAAGATTGAGCTTCACCTACAACTGCACGCCGAGTGGGAATTATCAGTACGTGCCAGCGTATCGCCATTTCCAGAGCAGTATTAGTATGCTACATTACATAGGGAAAGATAAGCCATGGATTGTTGGAAGAGAGCAGAAGGGTGCAACTGGCGTGTATGAAGAATTACTTGGGAGGTGGTGGGCTGTTTATGATAAGCACTATAGAAGAGCGGTACGTTTGTTGAGTTCTTTTCAAGATTCACATGCTGATATCCCACTCAGACGACAGGATACATATCAGACCAAGCGCCGAAGCAGTCTCGAACGATCCGTCAGTACGTCAAGGGCGAAGCGTCCAGCAGGGATTATGGATACTCCTCGGTATGGCCACTCGCGGACAATCCAGAAGTTCCCGTTCATACCACTGATCAGTCGCTGACGAATAAGACCAATCCAGCCGAGTCCCTACAAAGAGGCGGAGCCACTTCGGCTCCCACTGCACAGCAGCGACGATACTCCATAGACTGGGATCCTCTGCAGTGAGTACAGCTGTGGCCCACAAACGTCACGGTAGACTGACTTCGCGTAGCCAAGCGCCACCGTTGAATTCTCGACCAGAAGCGGCAGAATTCCCCAATGAAATCTACAACATGTCCTCCGACTCCAGATTGTTCCAAGCGCCCAGATACCCCCAAGCTCCGACAGGGATGTACTACCAAGTCCCACCTACGCCGCCAGCATCAGAACGTCCTAAATCCATCTTCCCTTGGGAAAGCACCGCCCCAAAACCCACTCGAGTATTTGCAGACGACCCACCCAAACCTCCAGAAACCACTCCTTCCGTAACCACCGACGACGACACGCAAAGCAGAACCGCATCGCCTACTACCCCCACATTCACGCCCACAGCCGCTCAACCATTCGCAGCCTATCAGCGTACCAACGCCTGGGACGAAGTCCCAGAAATCGAACGCTACATCAGCAACCTCCCCCAGAACCGCCGTGGAAAAGTCCAAGTCCTGATGAACAACGATACCGCTCCACCAACAGAAACCAACCCCCCAGCACCAGAAGCGTCCACCTCCCCAAACCCCCAAACGCCCCAGCAACGCCGCCCCAGCATGAAACTCACCGACTTCCCCACCGAAATCGAACGCCCCTCCCTCCCCGTGACCCCCGCCCCCGTCCGCCGTCCCTCCTTCTGGGGCGCCGAGCGCGACGCCCAAGGCGACCTCCCAGGCGCCGACGGCGTCCCCGAGCAGAGCGAATGGAACCCCGTCGCGCGCCTCGCCGATCTGCAGCGCCGACAGAGCGACGTCTTGGGCGCTCAAGGTCCGGCGAGTCCTCCGGGGCCGAGGCTGCCGGATAGGGAGTTGCCGGGTAGTGCGAGCGTGCCGCTGAGTGAGGTTCGAGAAGATGAGGGGGGCGGGGGGGCTCCGAAGCTGTCGCTTGTTGATGCGGATATGCCGGTTAGTTTCCAGACGTTGGATTTTAGTGGCAGGGCGCCTGGGCCGGGGGTGAGGGAGGAGGTGGCGCCTACTGAGTCTTGATGTCCTTATGGGTCTTTCAAGCTTGTCTACCGGTCTTGAGCGTTGGCATTTCTATGGTCTGGCTACGAGATTTGTTTGTTCCCTTTGCGTGCCATGTTGCCTGGCTCAATCTCTGTTCATTGCTTTCGATATGGAGATCGGTACATATGGGTTGCTGCTTCTGGGTGTGCGCCTGCGTGCGAGCGAAGATTTTCCAGATACCCGTTTGTAGTTTTGTTGAAGAGGTAGTATTAATTTGAAGATTGAGTTCATGTGAGCTTCAATTACGTCCTTTTTCAAGAGGTTCTTTGCTACGTTCAATTGTAACAATCACCAGCGCTACTAAATACAAGGTAATCAATCTTACAAGAGGAACATGAAGCCGAATGAATGCATGCCCAGATCTTTTCTATCTCCTAATATTCCCTTCACACATGCGTCTACACTCTATCGACACTTAGCATCCCATATCGCTTCCTCGTCTCACTATCCATCCACACAACCAACCCTGCTCGATCCCCTCACAAAAAAACCTCAATATTAATCTCCAACGTACTAACCGGATACCGCAACTCAAACTTCTCCAGCACGCTCGGATGCAAGATCCCAAACACACCAATAACCTGCTCCCTTCCCCCCATCCTCAGATGCACACTCGCCGCATGTCCAGGCAAGAATGTTTTATCATCCACCTCGCTAATCCAATAAACGCACTCCCCCACCTCCTTCCCACCCAAGCCTTCTTCGCTAGTGATGAATGCGCTTTTGAGCATGAGCATGACGCGGTCTAAGAGGCCATGTACGATTTCGAAGCCGCTGTTTTTGCCCAGCCAGGCGGCGGCGAAGTGGCGCTCATTCCGCGATTTGCGCTCGAGGTGTGGCGCTTTGAAAGCCACGTCGCTGACTTCGAAGATCTTGATAGGGACGCTGTGGTGTTTGTTTTCGCGCAGCGTCTTCAGCAGGCCGGGAAGGAGGGAGGTGCGGACGACTTGATATTCTGCGGTCTTTGGGTTGGCGAGTTTGACGGCCGTGGTGCCGTCGTCGATGCGGTTGAGGTTGGCGAAGTTTTCGGCGTGCGAGCAGAGGGTGAGGGGGAGCACTTCGGACCAGCCGGCCATGGCGGCTTCGAGACGGACGATGTCGCTGAGTTTGTTGATGGCGAGAGGCTGGGCGACTGTGCCTGAAATGTTGGGGAAGGAGCGGGGGAGGTTGTTGAAGCCGTAGGCGATGGCGACGTCTTCCATGATGTCGGCTTGGTGGAGGACGTCGGCGCGGGTTGGGGGGATGTGGACGTCTACGAGGTCGGGGGAGGCGGAGGAGGGAGAGGCGGTGTAGGACATGCGTTTGAGGAGGGCGCATATCTCGGTGGCGGAGAGGGAGAGGCCGCAGCAGGCATTTATGTAGCTGATCGATGCTTGGGTCTCACGAGGGGCGAGGTCCGGTGCTTGGCGTGATTCGTGGTTGTGCGAGGATATAATCTGGATGGGTTCGATGGTGAAAGGTTCTTCGGTGTATTGGGAGAACATGGAGACAAGGATGTTGTTGCAGATCTCGGCTTTTGTCTTGTCGGTGGCTGTGATGTCGATGAAGATATTTCGAGTTTTAGGGCTGATCTTTGAGTGGTTGCTGTTGATGATTGGGGGCATGGAGCAGACTGTGCGGTTGGCGTCAAGGATGACTGGGTAGACGGGGGAGTCTCGAATTATGTGAAGGTAGCGTGAGAGGTGTCTGTCATGCTGTTGGTACCGTCAGTGCTGACAGCTCCGTACAGAGGTAATCAGCACTCCCTACCTCGTAGAATTTCATGAGCTCCACTCCGTTCATCGTTTTCGTCTGGTTCAGAGGAACGAAACTTATTTCCTCAGGCGGCAATGCTTCGTAGGTGAAAGGCCCTTGCAAAGTGTCCAGGTCATGTGTCCCAATGGCTACAAGTGTTCGCTGTCGTGCCAGGTTCTGGTGTAGCTTGTCTTGTAGAGCGATGAACGACTCATATCTTGCTTGTGTGAACTTCACGTTTCGTAGGATAGCCCCTGAGACGAAGGGTCTGACATTTTTGGTCTGGGAGCTGCCTCAGCATAATACCGCAGGGTTCGAGGCCGGTTTGTACAGACCGATTCGTGGCAGGTAAGGACCTCGAGCTTGCCACTGGGAGGTGGTACTAGCCGGTACTTCGGCGACTCTCGCTTCTTGTTGAAAATGTTGAGCATCAGGGAGATTCCTTCGAAACATAGCATATCATATCTGGGAAAGAGAGTAAGCCACCCAGCCCCATCACCCTTAGGTGTTGCCATACCTGTTCGCCGGAATTTCGATCTTCAGCTGCGCAGGCTCTTGCTCGCCATCGACCATTGGTCGTTCACTCGTCGATGTCTGTTGAGATTTCAGTATGCATAACGAAGGCAATATACGGTCACTCTACGTCTTCATCGAGCTCGATTCCTAACTAGTGTCAGCACAGGAGTAGCTTGAGGAGATCGCAGCACTGCCTACCGAATTCGAAACATAGTTCGTCGAATTCTTCAGTCGTATAGCTGGGGAATAAGATTCAGCGACAAGCAGCACTAACTAGGGATTGAGGCTATTTACCTACTCTTGACCAAGAGCTTTGAAGAGCTCCGCCTTGTCCACAGCTATGGTCGGCATTTTGGGCGGTGTTCTGAGCTTTGAAAGCTCACTAGTCTATACAGCGAAACAATTGCCGGAATCTCAGAGGTCCTGGTCACATAGCAGCACCGGTGTTGATTGGAACATGGACGCACAACCCAGACCAGTTTATATCCGTAGGCCTAAAATAAGATACAGATGCTTGGCGCGAGGCTAACAACTTCGAAACGCCAATCCAGAACATGCAATACCATGCCAATTCATGATTCACAGATGATACTAAAAGGCTACGTTCAATAGACTGTCTTAGACACTCTTTGTGACTTGGAAGAGATTGATGATTGCTACCATAGAGGTCAGCTTGCATCTTTTCGTTCACTACTTGCAACGGCGCTATGCAGCCGTGTGCTTTGTTTGTCGGAGCTCATGTGGGGAGCTCGAGTAACAAATCTCGAACCTAATCCATAGCTGACCAGCGTCTCATAGTCTACAGAATTTTCTTTGATGCCGGTACACCGCAGCGCTTAGTTTTCAGCAGCACCAAGAGCGCCCATCGACGAGCACTAGAGTACCTAGGTCCTCCCAACCTCCCTCATCCTCCTTCGGTCAGCACCCATTCAAATTCGGTTACAAGACATGGAGGACCAAGCACAGAATGACCCCCTGTTTCCTATCGCTGTCTTGATCGACGAGTTGAAGGTATACTTCGATATCCTTGGTTTAGTTTTACCGTTCTGATATGTATGTTGACCAGCATGACGATGTCCTCCTACGTCTGAACGCTATACACCGGCTCTCTACAATCGCTCTAGCTCTCGGTGCTGAACGCACGAGAGACGAGCTTATTCCATTCCTTGATGGTTAGTGGGGCCAGGCGAGCTTTGACCGGCTACTGACTGGGCTCAGAATCCGTGGAAGACGAGGATGAAGTACTGACCGCCTTGAGCGATGAGCTGGGAGGCTTCGTCGAGTACGTTGGCGGTCCAGAATATGGTCACGTGCTTCTTTCGCCCTTAGAGAACCTCGCGGCTATCGAGGAGCCCCTTGTGCGGGAAAAGGCTGTCGAGTCCCTGAACAAAATTTGTAAAGAGTTGTCGCAGTCCCAAGTCGAAGATTATTTCGTTCCCCTCACCGTAAGACTCTCAAAAGCCGACTGGTTTACATCAAAAATCTCCGCAACCGGACTCTACAATGTTCCATATTCCAAAGCAACTTCACCGTCGCAGGAAGGGCTCCGCCAGCAGTTCAGCCAGTTGGTACGTGACGAAACTCCGATGGTTCGACGGCAGGCCGCGAACAATCTTGCAAAATTTGTGAAAGAAATGTCACCCGCAATAGTCATTGACGAGATGATACCCCTATTCCAGCGTTTGGCTGGTGATGATCAGGATAGTGTTCGACTTCTCACTGTAGAGATATTAATTGCTATTGCGGAAGTAATTCCAAAGGAGCAGCAAACGAGCCATGGCACGCTTCTAACAGCGCTAAGGAGTCTGTTTGAGGACAAGAGTTGGAGAGTGAGGTATATGGTTGCGGACCGCTTTGAAAAGGTAGGAGAGTCCTCTGCATCAGCTTAGGAAGAGGCGCTGACTCGGACGCAGATTGCGAAAGCTGTAGACGAAGAAACCGTAACCCGCGATCTCGTCCCCGCATTTGTGAAACTCCTCAAAGATACTGAAGCCGAAGTCCGCACGGCCATTGCTGGGCAAATTCCAGGTAAATAAATCTATCGCGTGGTTGTCTGGAGCGTTGTTCACCAATCTTGACTAGGATTCTGTACCCTCCTGGACCGCGAAACTCTACTCAACGAGATTATGTCTAGCATCGAACATTTAGTATCCGACACTTCGCAACATGTTCGTGCAGCCCTGGGCACCCAGATAAGTGGCTTGGCCCCAATCCTAGGCAAAGAAGAGTAGGCAGATTCATCATTCCATGCTCAAACTTCACTAACATCCCGCTCAGAACCATTTCACACCTCCTCCCGATGTTTCTATCAATGTTGAAGGACGAGTACCCTGATGTTCGGTTGCACATAATCTCGAAGCTCGAGCTAGTCAACAAAGGTTTGCCCTCTCCTGGTGCGACTGCCAGAACCTTAGGCCCCTAACACATAATAGTAATTGGCATCGAGCGACTTTCTGAGTCTCTTCTCCCAGCCATAGTACAGCTGGCAGAGGACAAGCAGTGGCGCGTTCGGTTGGCCATCATCGAATACATTCCACTGCTCGCTGGTCAGCTAGGTGTACAGTTCTTCGACGATAAACTCAGTACGCTCTGTATGAGTTGGCTTGGTGACACGGTCTTTTCAATACGAGAAGCTGCCACTAAAAATTTGAAGAAGCTCACTGAAGTGTTTGGTGTTGAATGGGCTAGTGAAGCAATCATTCCCAAAGTTACAGTGATGGGCAAACACCCGAATTACCTCTACCGGATGACTACATGTTTCGCCATCTCGGTATGTTGTAAACATCTGTAAGCCGTTTGATAAAGGCTAATATACTCCTGCAGACACTTGCACCAGCCATAAATCTTGAAGTGATAGAGAAGGCGATCTTGCCAATGATGGACAAATTAGTAACAGACGACATCCCTAATATCCGCTTCAACGTTGCGAAATCCTACACCATCCTCATTGACATCTTAAAGCGACTACCTTCCGAAGGAACCATTCTAGACCTCGAAAAGTCCGGTCACTCGATGCCTCCATCATCTGCTGGCCAGCATCTTATCCAACAAAAAATCATACCCAACCTGGAAAAGCTGCAGCGGGATGACGACGTGGACGTGAGGTATTTTGCGACTACGGCAGCACAAAGTATAGGTGGCGGGGGAGAGGCAATGGTGACATCGCCGTAGGCAGGATACTCGTGTAGGTAACCTTACTTTCTGCGGTAGTGGTAGCATCACTGCTTAATTTCAGGGTTCGAGGGTGTCTAGACGCATTCGTAAGATACCTACATAAATCATTTGACTGTTGTTCCGTGGCTCTCCTTGGGTCGCATCGTCTGACAATTGTAGTAATACTGTCATTGGCAGTGTCTGATGGAAATCGTTCGGCGCTGCTGAGAGCTATACAGATTCGTTTCACATCTGTTGCTAAAGATAAGAAAGATAATGATCCTCGGCCATGTCTGACCTCAGCTGCTAAACCACGAAGCTGTACAGTTCGTTAGTACAGACTAGAGTCAGGCACTAGTATGTATGGTTTTCAGGTGCTATGACTGAAGATATAATATGATTGGAATACCCATCTTACCACTTTCCCTAATGCTTTTCGTGTTGCTTATGAATTTAGTCATGATTTTGTAGAACAATTAAGAAAGATTGATATGCTTCTAGATTGATGAGTGGTGTTTGGTCCGTTTGGAAGACCTCAGATCTAATTCAAATTATATGATCTGTCGCTTTTTTCTTCTGGATTGGAGAGTGGGGATAGCATTCGTTTATGGAGTCGAAAGCAGTCGATACGCTGGAATGATTACTCGCTGGTGGCACAATTTTGGCATTTGTAAATTTCAGTTGATTGACTAAGCTCCAGCATCAAGTACAAGATTGACACAATCCTCTGCCACGTCTCCCCAGACCACCTTACTCCTGGCCGTAGTCTTCCTCGCCCTTCTCACCACCCTGCGTCTGCTGCTCCTCCATTCTCTGCTGCTCGGCCGCTTGTTGAGCTGCTACTGCCTTTGCACCATAATCCTGGCTCATGGGCTGCACGACAGTCTGCTCCTCCTTCGGCTCAATGACAGTGACGGAGTCTGGTAATGATTTTAGAGGACCGGTCTTGCCCTCTGGGTCGGAGCCGCGCATGATCTTGACTTTGATGCCAAGAACACCTTGACGGAGAAGGACGTGACGGGTAGCTGAGTCGATAAAGTCTTTGGCGGGTTGACCAGAATGGATCATGAAACCGTCCTATATCTATATCAGCATGTGTATCTGGGAACGTATCTCCATCAGTCGCACAGTGAACTTCATGCTCTTCGCACGGGCAGCTCTCAGTTTCCCGGATACGACAACCTCGCACCCCTTGGCTCCACTTTCCATGATAAACCTCAGCACACCATAACAAGCCCTCCTCACAGCCAGACCATTGAGCAACTTGTAGCGGAGAGATTCGCACTGAGCGACGGCAGAAAGACCTCGGTTTTGGACTTTGGCGGCATAAAGAGAGACCGAGTTTTCGGGGAATTTGAAGCGTTTTTGGATGAGCGAGGTGAGCTCGCGGATACGGCGCCCCTGCTCACCAAGGACTTCTTGGGTATGTGTCGCGCGAATGACTAAACCATTGGTCAGTATAATGATAAAGAGCTGATATTGAGGCAGCGTACTGATGTCGGTCACCGTGGGTGTTACGCGGACTTCAACACCAGAATATCCCTCTTCGGCCAGCTCGCGCTGGAAGAATTCGTTCAGTTCCGCATAGAAGACACCGTCGGCGACGAACTTCCTGCGCTTCGAAATGTTGGTTGCTCCGGCAGTAGCCATGATTGCGATTATCCCACGACGTGGGTATTACAACGAAGCGCGGTCAGGGAGGATGTGTTTCGATATTACAGGTAGCGGGGCCAAGAGTGGGAGTTGTGGGACTTGGCATCGCTTCGTACGATAAGATGGCGCTAGTAATATTCTTGGCTTTAGTGTCCATGAAGAACACCATCAAGCTGGTACTCTGATTTGCTGCCTCTTCGTTCCATAGAGCTATCAGTATCTCTTGTAAAGTTCAACGCTCATAAGTGCTATCTCCTGCATTGCTGTACCTAATCACAATAGTACTTCCGCCTCTACCCCATGCAATGAGCAGACGATGGCCTGAAGATGGAGCGAACACGCATTGCTAAGGTGGATCTGCTCCTGTCAACCTCAAAGTAACATTTGCTGATCATGTCTAGGTAGATGAAGTTAAGCTCGTCCGAAGAGGTGAACAAGTCGAGGGAACCCTACATCTGACCCCCCACCATCTCATATTCTGCCATACCCCACCATCACACACCGAAGATCCTAAGGTCCGCCCTCGAGAACTATGGATCACCTATCCCATCATACAGACTTGTACTTTGCGACCAACGCCTCCGGCTTCTCACCTCCCCTCATCGATACGGCTGCGCTGCAGAGACTTTACATTCGTTTGTTTTTGTTTTGTTGACGAGAAGAAGGCCCGGGATGTGTACGATAGCATCAAAGCATGGACCTGTAAGCTAGGAAGGGTTGAGAAGCTATACGCATTCAGCTACCAGCCACAAAATCCCGAGAAAGAAGTAAATGGATGGGCGATCTACGATGCGAAGCGAGAGTGGAAGAGACTTGGCATTACCGAGAAGGGCACAGATAAAGGTTGGAGAATATCGAGGGTCAATACAGATTATGGGGTGAGCTTGCGCGACTGTGAAAATTTTGAGCTACAGCTCATCGACGCTGCAGTTTTCACCTACGTACCCTGCTCTGCTACCCGTACCCTCAGCAATATCCGACAATACCCTGAACTATGCAGGCAAATATCGTTCACGGGTACGACTACCGGTCCTGACATATTTACACCCAGTCAACAATTGTTCCATCACCCGCTGTGCTCAGCCGCTGGTGGGCATCAAAGGCAATCGAAGCATACAAGATGAAAAGCTCTTGCTGGCTATTTTCTCGACTTCGCATTCAGACCCCCAGGCTTCCGAGCCACCTTCCAGGCCTCGAAGCCCGCAATCGATGCGATCCCACGAAAGCGAATTCGCGCCTCCAGAGCCCATTCTCACAGACGCAGAAACTCTTGAGGACGAGATGATATCCCAAACCGGGAGCGACGACAAGCCGGAAGAGCCACGAGTGTATGGTGCGCAGCAACACAATCTCATAGTGGATGCTCGGCCAACGGTGAATGCGTTAGCGATGCAAGCTGTGGGCTTGGGCTCAGAGAATATGGACAACTACCGCTTCGCAACCAAAATCTATCTAGGGATCGACAACATCCATGTGATGAGGGACTCTTTGAACAAAGTCATAGAGACCTTGAAAGAGTCGGATGTTACGCCCTTAGCGCCGAACAGAGAAGCTCTTGCGAGTAGCAAGTGGCTCAAACATATTGGTGGGCTCCTCGATGGGGCAGGCATCATCGCTAGACAGGTCGCCCTTCAGCATTCGCATGTTTTGATACACTGCTCTGATGGATGGGACCGAACTAGCCAGCTCAGCGCATTAAGTCAGCTTTGTCTTGATCCTTACTACCGTACCATTGAGGGCTTCATTGTGCTGGTTGAAAAGGACTGGCTCTCGTTTGGCCACCAGTTCAACCATCGCTCTGGGTATTTGTCTAGCGAAAAATGGTTCAATATAGAGAACGAACGGATTGGAGGGGATAACAATAACAAGCCAAGTCTCGTTGGGCAGAATAGCGGAGCCGGACAAGCACTCGAAAGCGCTCTACTGAGCGCTAAAGGCTTTTTTAACAAAGATAACAAGAGTAGGGACTCATTCGTCGATTCGGACGGGGAAATGCAACCTTACGATATGGGGTCTCCAACCTCGAAGAAAGCGCCGACCTCTGGCAAGGGAACCGCAAACGATAAGAGCACCACCAAAGTCAAGGAAACCAGTCCAGTCTTTCACCAATTCCTAGATGCAACCTATCAATTATTGTACCAGCATCCTAATCGGTTTGAGTTTAATGAACGCTTCCTTCGACGTCTACTTTACCACCTGTACTCTTGCCAATACGGCACATTTCTTTACAATAATGAAAGAGAGCGAGTTGAAGCCCGTGTGAGCGAGAAGACCCGGAGTGTCTGGGAGTACTTCATTTCCCGAAGGGAGCAATTTATCAACGATCAATACGACGACGCAATTGACGATAACGTCCGAGGTAAGGAACGACTTGTTTTACCGGGAAGTGGCCCACTCAGATGGTGGAATGAGCTTTTTGGACGTACTAGCGCGGAGATGAACGGGCCAACTCGGGCACAGGCTCAGGGCAATGATGCCGACCCATATGCTGAGAACAGCGTACTCACTGGCGTAGAGACCGCTCATGACGCGGTAGGAGCTGGAGCACCTGGTCATGCTTTGCTCAACGGAGACACCTCCGGTCTCGCTGCGCTGGCAGCTGGACTGGGAGGGCTGGGGATCAACAAAGGCAAGGGGGACGAGACCCCAAGAAGCTCCTCAAGTGTGAAACGTGAGATGGAAGTCGAGATGCAGTAAAGTGATTCCCATGGTCGGGTCTTGATTTTGGTACTCATCGACAGCGTCTTGCGAGTAGGGTGGTGCTTTTGATATGGGCCACGACTCAATGTTAGGTAGCATCAGCGGTTCACGGTCCTACGCTCAACCTCAGCCATCACTCTTGAGGATTGAATAAATAATTACATTCAATCCTGAAACACGCAACTTAGAAGTCCCCCCTGTATCCCACTAGCGCGTCCGTATTGAAAATTAAGCGAAGCGCCTTGGCGCACACGACCTGGAAAATCTACCTCGAGACATCTCCAAACATCTACGTTTACCACAACAACGACGCTCTTTGAGGATATCCGACAACCCACACTGACACACCACACACTCAGTCAAGATGGTACCCTCCCCCCTCCCTTTCCCCCTCCCCCTTCTCATCACCTAACCCCCATCTAACACCCTCCTCCTCACCCCCAGTCGGACGGAGAAGAGCCCACCTCCCCCACCCCCGCCGACGACCCCTCCGCCCCCACCGACGCCCCCGCCGGCAATGCCGCCAACAGCGGCGGCGGCAGCAGTCAAATGTCCGTCCTCGAAGCCCTGAAAGGCGTGCTCAAACTCGCACTCATCCACGATGGCCTGGCGCGCGGATTGCGGGAGGCGAGCAAGGCGCTGGATCGACGTCAGGCGCATATGTGCGTGTTGAACGAAGGGTGCGAGGAGGAGGCGTATAAGAAGCTTGTTGTGGCGTTGTGTGGGGAGCATGGGATTCCGTTGATCAAGGTGCCGGATGGGAAGATGTTGGGGGAGTGGGCTGGGTTGTGTGAGTCTTTTCTTTCTTTTTGTGTTTTTCTTCTTCTGCTCTTGTTTGGGATGGGGATGATGGGGTTTGGGGGAAAGGAGGGAAGGAGTATGAGGATATTTTGCTAATCTCTGCCCTGTGTGCTATATAGGTGTGCTTGACCGCGAAGGCAATGCGAGAAAGGTCGTCAATTGCTCGTGCGTCGTGGTGAGGGATTGGGGCGAGGAGTCGCAGGAGCGGTCGATCTTGCTCAATTACTTCCAGACTGAGCAATAGATGGTTGGTGCGAGCGGGCGAGTTATGGATAGCTTGAGGGGGGAGGGCGGTCGACTGACTTGACGGATGTGGGTGGGTGGAGATCGTGGTGGTGATGGTGATACTTGGGGTATAAGGTACCGTTTCGATAGTGAATGGTGGATTTTGAAAGACGAATGAATGGGTGTGAGGGAATTGTCTTTTCTTTTTAGACCGCCGTCAAGATCAACTGAATGCTTGAGAACTGGACTGGCTTGCATAGATGGCATACAAAAATTCAATTGTACTTTTATCCCTTCATATCGCATCATCACAGCATATTCCCATTCGAAGAACAATAATATATCTTGACATTCGCTATGCGCCGATCTATCTGCTTTTTTTTCCCGCCTTCATCACCAGTAAGAAATACCCCTGGGTACTGGGACTTCACTCACATCCCAACCCTGAAAAGATACCTCAGATGCATCTGTGCGACATTGTAGCAGATGTACTCATTATACATCAGATACCCATTCGCATTCGCCTTCTTATTATCCCCCAGCCCCATACTCGGATCCGGAATACTCACCCCCTCCAAACTCTCATGAATAGCCTTCCCATCCATCCACCCCTGCGGCGCCGTGCGTCCCACTCCCAGCGTCGAATACGCACCATGCTTCTTCGCCTCCTCCTCCGCATTCGGGTTCCCGGTCGGGATCTCATACATCGGCTTCCCGAGCTCCGCTTCGATGAGAAGCAGCAGACCAGTCCCGCCGCTCATGGCGGGCTGGCAGTACTGGGCCGATTTGCTGGACACGTCGGCGAGGTAGACGCCTTTTCCGAAGGCGTAGCCGTTGACAGGGGCTTCGGGAGGGGCGATACGGAGGCCTTGAGAGAGGATTCCTCCATAATTGGTGGTGCGGGAGCCGTGCCAGAGGAGGCGTTTGTCGGATTTCTTGAGTTTGGCGAATTCGGATTTCTCAAAGCGATCGGCTTCGCCGGAGCGGTCGATGCGGAAGATGTCTTCCAGTCTGTATTTGATTCCGTGGCTCGTGCCGGAGGACTTGATGAGGTAATCTGCCAGAGCTCTATACTCGGAGGAATCGTGATCGAGAGGGGTCATTTCTTCCATGCCGAGATCTTGGAAGCGTTTGTCGAGGATGCTGACACTTTCGGCGTCTTTTTCTTTGTCGGAGCCGCTGGCTTTCATGATTGTGTTTGCGACTTCCATGTCAGTTAGGGTGTCGAGCATGGAGGTTTCCTTGCGCAGGATCTCGTTATCGTTGATGGCGGGTGGGCGGTTGCGACCGAATTCGTGGGGGATGGTGGAGTAGTATTTGTTTGAGAAATCTTCGATTGCCTGTGTTCGTGGACGATTAGCAGACGAAGGTCGCATAGCGACCCAGGATATTCCAGGAGATTGGATAAACGAGAATAGGCTATGACACGATTCCTCAAGGATTGGCTTAGGAAAAGAATTGCAATGAAGGAAGGTGAACGTAGAAGCTGTGTGACATCGAAGGGGCCATATAGTGTGATGCAAGAAAATGGCAGGGATTTGATCTAAAGCAAGTAACGACTAATGGAATTCTTATAGTGTTGGTCTTAGCAAGGTGAATGCAGAGGTCAAGGTCTGAAGAAAGAGGTGTTGAACACTTACCTCTTCCTGCGAAGTATCATATTTATTCTTAGCCAAAGTCGGATGTTTGATTAGACTGGCAAGCTCATGCAAATGCTCAAAGCCCTGCTTCAAGGTGGCCTTGGAGAGCTTCCCCAATGGCAATTTGTTAGCATTGTATCCAATTTGCTCAAGAACGGCATTGAAATGATTTTGATTGAAGATCAGCTCCATCAGTCGTTGCGTTTGTTTTGGTAGTTTGCTCTCAACTATTGGCTTCTCGTCTTCGTCTTCGTCTTCCTTCTTGGCTTGGTCCGCGGTACCGCTCTCGTCGTCTTCATCGTCCTCGTAATTCCTCTCGAGGAAGGTGTATTTACCCTTCTTCGCGGGCTCGGACCTTTCCTCCCATTTATGGCCTGACTTGTCCTTGAACTTTTTGTTAAAGTCTTTCAGGGCGTCGTCTAGAGAGCTTGGGCCCATAGTCTTGGTTTGACCGAACTCACCCACACGGCCTACACAGATCCAAGATTCAGTATAGTCCGATCTCGTAATGGGACTGAGCTATGAGATTTCGCTTCGGTGCAGGAATGGATGTAACAGGCGCGGATCCTCTGGAAAGACGAACGAAAGATGGATAACGAATCGCTCGACAACAGGACTACTCCCCAAATCGCAGTCTCGATAAGGACAGGAATAAATTGCTAACGAGAGTGACATTCTTCCGTTAGGAACCAAGTGGCAGAAGAGATAGGCTAGTAAGGTCGACAATGGGGGCATATTCTATACAATTGTCTCGGAATTCTTGGGCAGATAATGCAAAGAGGTGCCTTACCCCATCGTGTGTGCGCGTAATATTCGTCTTTCTTTTCGTCGTAGAGAAGCTGCAGTCTGTAGAACTACAGAAATTTCAGCTAGAGTACGCTGAATAAGGAATCGGAGAGGGTAAACTTTGTTGTTGTTGTCGCCGATGTTGGTCTGGTTCAGGGAGGCATCAAAGATGACACCATCGTCATCAATATATACTTTGGCAGATAGATTGAAGCCTTCATCAATCGGCACATTAAGATCATGGGATACAGCTTTCTGGCCGTCCTGCTTTGATTGCTTAGTCTTGTTGTTACCGGCCTGTTTGCCAGTATTCTTGCGTTTTGGAGGCATCGTGTCTAGAGATTCTTTCTCAACGTTGAAAAGGAAGGGATTCAGCTCTGTCGACAAGGTAGCGATTCAATTGATTCTGTTATGAGCGGTGAGAGGTTTCTCAATACTTATGCACTCCCCAGCCTAGCCAGCTCCTTCAGCTTCTGCATCTAAGGCGGCCCAGCGCGCGGGGGTCCAGGCAGCATGCCCTGAGATCGGCCAAATTTCCAGGCACCAAAACACCAAGCTTGCACGCTGTCACGTGCCTGGTAGGCATCAAAGGGTCAAGACTCATACTACGGAGTAGAATGATATTGTAGGACCCAAGCTCGACGGTTTATGACACGAGAGCAAAAGCCCTGCTGGATGTACGTGATTCGCTCTAAACACTAGAATATTCTAGTACTAGTAGAACTACTGTTCTATTCTAGCGCCATTGCTCCCCACTTCCGAACTACGCTTGTTGACTTGCTCTTTTGAATGCGGTCCCAAAGTCTTTCATACCTCCAATACATACATGATGGGAGCTATCGTGCCTTCACTCATGCTCACTTCATTCGATAAATCTCCCTCTTGTCATGATTATGTTATTGCGCAACGTCTCGTTCTATCCGCTGCAGCCCGCATGTGTAAATCCACAATTACCATGACCTCATCCCAACTGCGAGCTCCACTTATCAATGGCTGATGCATGTTATCATAAGACCATCCCTAACATTCTTCACATTTACTATTCTTCCAAGTCACCTCAACACCTCCAACAATGGCGAACCAGTTGGATAACGTGAATCTTCCTCTAATCGATGGTCTGTCGAGCGATGGCTCAGCAGCAGGAAGCACAGATCCTTACACGGCTAAGTCAGGGCCCTTTAAGACGTACATTCACCCATCCCCTGTGACCGAAGAGCGAAAGCCATGGGTACCGCCCCCAGACTCGCATCTGAAGAACGCAGGCACGGCAAGAGCAACCATCGCCGCGTCTCAGGAGAAACCGCATGGAACCTTAGAGGGCCACTGGGCAACGACGCACCAGCACCAGACCGTCGTCCAGCAGCACTGCGATTACTGGGATCCCGATCACGATGGAATCATCTGGCCTGGAGACACCTACCGCGGCTGCCGAGACTTCGGTTGGTCCCCGCCCCTCGCTGCCATTGCCGCCTTCATCATCAACGTCAATCTCTCGTATCCGACCGCTCCCACCTTTCTGCCTGACCCATTCTTCCGCATCTGGCTCGACCGCGTGTACAAAGACAAGCATGGGAGCGACTCCATGACGTACGATAATGAGGGGCGATTCAAGCCGCAAAACTTCGAGGACATCTTTGCCAAGTACGATAAGGGCAACAAAGGCGGGCTGGACATATGGGATCTTTTGAGGTTTTGGAAGGGACAGCGGATGGTTTTTGATTTCTTTGGATGGAGTGCTACCTTTCTTGAGTGTACGTACCCTCCCGACAAGAACTCCGTGCACTTATTGTCCTTTCAACTTTTCCGTTGATTTGCATACTTACTGACTTTGCTTCATCATCAGGGGTTGCAACATACCTTTTCATCTGGCCCGAAGACGGAATAATGCGAAAAGAAGATATCCGCGGGATCTACGACGGAAGCATCTTTTACATGAAAGCAGAACAGCATCGGCAAAAGCAACAGAGAGGGCAACAAGAGCGGCAAGCGAGGGCTCCGAGGCTCGCTTCATTAGTCAAGAAGCTCTATTGAGGCTTTGGACAATAGTGTGATCAACCTCAATATGGTTGTTGAACTAGGCTTTCTGTGCCAGATCTGGACAAATCGGCATGAGGCTGAAACATAATCACAACTAATTCGGATATTACATAAAAGGCATGGAATACAAGAACTCGATCATGTCAGTTCTTATCCTCCCCTGCCTAAAACAAACCCAAGCGCCAAACATCCCATTCCATCCTACACCAACCACTTCTCCACTCCTCGTTCATCCAAGGTCCTCCAGCCTCAAGCTCGCTCCTCCATCATAACCCCCTACATATCCCACTTCTCCCCCAAATGCGAAATCCATCATGACCATCATCCACACCCCCTCACTCTTGGCACCATACAACATATCCCCCTCTCTAAAAACAATCTATCTGACAAGAATGAAAACTCCACTCTCCTTCAGGAGCCATGGACGGCAGCTATCGCTCCACCATATTCCCTGGTATATATGGTATTTAGATATCGATCCTATATTGTATGGTGATGCAATCTGTCATTTACGCCTACCTATGATAGACTACTAACAGTAAGGTATGTTCGGGTATAAAAACCGTAAGTATATCTACTTTAAAGGGGAATAATTGCTTTCTTTCTTTCATTCATTCCATCCTTCATTTTTCTCTAAAGAAAATAAATGGTGTATGCCCCCATTGAACTTCCTAGCACGACGTTTCAAAAATGCGCTACTACGTTTCTATCCTCTCCTTCACTAAGAAGGTACTTTACCTGCGTCACGATGTTCGTCCTCAAACATTTAGATTCGTACCGAGTAAACGCCACAGAACCCAAGACAGCGTGCAACCATCTTTCCTGTCCCGTTCCGTTCATTCGCCCACCTACTCATTACCTTACACAATCCATGTTGTTGGTTCATAACGCATCATATCACAAGCGACCGACCGAGAAGCACTGTCGCCGGTGCTGTATTTTGATATCTAATCAAATATCATTGTCTACAGTGTCTCCCACAACGGGCGTACGATATGAATGAAAAATTGGTTCGTGGATCTACCCCTTGCTGCATTGTTGGATGTGGAGTGGAGATAGGGTTATGCAGCTGTATCTTAGCAATTAAGACCATTACGAGGCTCGGGGGTTGTTGGCTTATGGACACGGGGCGTATAGAATGGAGATGGATAGGGAGGGGGTGGCTCTTGATATTGGGAGTGGTTGGGAGGTTGGTGATGGGGTGTTGGAGTTGTGTATGCTTGTGGGGTGAGGGATTATGGGTAGCTGGTGGGTCGTTGCTTTTAGGATATGGGAAGGCCTGTGTGTGGTAGAGGGGGGGTGGTAGCGCATGTCTTTTTTCGGTCAAGATGAAAGTATTTGTTAGGATATCCAAGCTTTGTTGGGGGAAGGGAATATCATTGCAAATATTACCATCCAAACTCCTCCGTGTGCCAGAACACGTCTCGCCCTCTTGCAACCCACCGTCCGACTTCTCTCCTGAGACTCTTTCCCATGCCGGTTGGTCCACACACGAGTACTGCAACTCTCTCATTGGCATTGACTTGGAAGATCTCATCAACAATAGTTTTGAGATCTGGGCGCCCTTCCTTTGCCACATTTTCAAGGTCAGCATCGACACCCTTTGTTCGATCCTGGGACTGCTCTTGTTGCCGAAGCTCAATCGTCTGATCGGCCTCCTCTCTTCGCATGACACCATCCTGCATTTCAGCCTCCGTGCGCGAAACATACAGTTCCAACTCCGGCAGCTTTCCCAGCTGAGCACGTAATTGATCAATACCCCATTGCGCATCATACCCGTCGCGAACAGTCCATATGAATCGCACCGGTGGGACTCGCTTGCCTGGCGTCGCGCGCTGTAGTAGATCGATGTAGATTGGGAGCGTGAAAGTGGCGCCAACGCCGCCTGCGACGAGGAGGATGCGGTCGTAGGTGTCGAGTTTTGGGAAGTGGCGTGCGGAGCCGTAGGGACCTTCTATGGTTAAGGGGACCGGCTGAGGTTGTTTTGCTAGATGGGATAGCTTGGCTGTTGTGCCGGAGAGGGTGCGGGCGATGAGGTGGATTCTGTTGTCGCTGGTTGGGTGGGGATTGGCGATCGAAAAGGGGTTGATCCGCAACTTTGGGGGCAGTGTGGGAAAACCGAGGTAAACGTGTTGGCCTGGTGTGTATGTTTTTGAGGATAGGATGTCGGTTAGGGGGGTTGTGATGGAGAGGAGGTTTGTTTGTGGGAGAAGTTCTATTGTTGCGTCGGCTGTGGCTCGGGAGCTTTCCCGCGAGACATTGTTAAGAACGTACACGGCGCCTGCTTCGAGTATGTAGATGCGCAAATGGGAGACATGGAGGTAGAGGACCGGTAATAGGGAAAGGGAAAGCACTACGTGGAGGTAATAGAAGACTCTATAATTCCACGTTCGGATTTTCGCCATGGCAGACGTGCCTATGACAAGGGCAATGGTAATGGCCGTAAGACCTAATCTCACGTCCCAATCGCGGATACGTTTCAGTAAGAGACCTTTCTGAACATAAAAGTTCAAGTACATCGAGGCGTGGAGCGAGAAGAATGTAATGATTATACGGCCGAGGTGGCGGTGGTAGGGATTCAATTCTTCGTGGGACAGGCGTGTGAGGTATTGAATTGGTGACCAGGTTTTCAAGGCGAGGAGGTAGTGCAGTGGGAGTTGCGACGCGGCGATTATCCCGAATCGTTTTGTCAGATGGAGGTAGTCTAGTGATTGATTAGTATACGCTCTTCACTGTTGATTTGCCCATGAAGCGTAAAAGACATTCGTCGTAATCGTGATATACGAAGGATTGAAAGGTCCCAAGATCATCGAAAAGCAGCATCATGAGAAGCAGATCAGAACACTTCTTCTATGAAGAATGCAGCCACAATCACGCAGCATTATGGACAGCGCTGTGGTTGCGCTGCTACTTACCGTCTCCAGTATCCTTTACCGTAAGCACGAGAAGCCATCCAGTCCAGAGTGTAGCAATTAGCCACTCCTGTCTGGTTCCCCATCCTTCAACGAACTCCTCGTTCAATGCCCAACGTACACGATGCCAGGAGCTGCTCGGCAGGGTCTTCGCAGGCGATATTCGATTTGACACTATGGGACTTTGATATTGTTTTCCAGGCTGAAATTCACGTTGACTCTTTGATCTCCCTACCAGCAACCAAAGGCCGTAAGACAGTTGATAAATCAAGGGAAGAAGAAGTATAGAGAGCTGGGCAGATTGTGCATAACGATCAAGAAGTTCTCGACGACGCGATTCCTGCTCCCCATCCAGGGCGACAAAATAATATGGAAAGCCCATAACCACACGAGTCAATATTTAGAGATCTTAGATAAATATTCCATGTACTCCTAACAGACCTAAAAGTAGCTGGAAGTGAAAAATTGAGAAACATTAATTCCAATGAAGGATCAGTTACCATATTTTGATACAGCAGATAGTAGATATTAAGAGGAAACAATTTGATATCTAAGCCATAGGTACTTAGATACGAACAGGGATTATGAACTTGGGAGCGGAACCTTGCGCTGTGGAGTCAGATCTTCTAGCCCGAAAGGGCTTAGTAGCCAGCTGGTCGGCCACCAGTATCAACGTAGGACAACCGTTGTGCCGTTCAACTGAATGTTCTGTACGGAGTATGACTTGAATAGTTCCTTCTCGGATGCTTCGCTGCATAAATGCCCATTCGCCACCACGTATTACTGCGAGCACATCGGTGCTGTCTCTCTACAGCTGACCTGAGAATCACCGTTAATTACATGAGCCAAAGATTAAGAGTACGCTTCGACGAGTCCTCTATGTGCACTCGCATTCCGAATGCATTCTACTCGATTGATAGCCGCAAACGTAGTCCACGTTTAGTCCTTGGTTTACGAGCATGACACGCTGTGCTTTGCATTACCATATTACTTGCACAGGAAGCAAGTGCTTTGCTTGAGCCGCCTCGACTAATTCCGTAGTATCTTGTTGCAAAAGATCTATCAGCAAAGCGCCGGATCAGAGATCTCGCAAGTCTTGACTAACACGGCTCTCTTCGGTACTTCCGTCATGCTGAGCTGGCTCGATGAAAAGCTTAGGACACGAGATTGCATTGAATAGTCGCTGTCGTGTTCAAAGCTAAGGAGATTTTTCTGCGGATAAATTTCCAAGCCCGACCATGCCAGTACGCGCATCCCAGAGCGTGAAACTAAGCGTCCTATGTTTGCCTCTCAAGGATAGAGCATTGTACATCCCCACGATAGCGCCTTCGAGGAGCCCCCAGCTTAGCGACTGGCTACCAGCTGACCTCGGTATATGCTCCACGACCTTTGTTGTATATGAATGGATCCTCTTCTGCAGGGAGCAGGCCGTCACCTCTGCTACCATTGAGATCTCGAACGTACTCATAGATTGGAAGAATGGTTTCGGACATGGCTGATGGGTCGAGAGAGTCGAGAAGGAGAAAAAGGACTCTGGTGCTGTTCACAGGTCTCACTCGGCACATAAGGAAAGGAGAGAATTACCATCCGGATAAACCGACATCACTCACGTGGTAGCGGGTAACCAATACCCTGCGGATCCTGTCGATCTTACTTTTATTGACCGGACTTGCCATAACAATGGAAGCGTTAGCTGCCATATGTGAGGCTGGGGTGACTGCTGCTGTCGTAGCCCATGTATAAGTAGCATGGTATGCCGAGGCCAGTAACGGTAGGAGCATCAAACGTTGCATGATGGTGAGCTGGCTAGAGGCCAAAGATGTAAGATTTGGTTCACAAAGGCCATGAAGCCGCTTTTCTGACGTGGAAGCAGAAACTGTTGACCACATATATCTGTGTTACCGAAGGCTTCTCATAATCCCACGATCTGGCGCGAGTATGTCGGTAATGACCGTCTGGACGATCTGAGTCGCCATGTTAATGGAAATGACTCTCAACTTGAAGATTGGGTCAAGAGATAGGAGCGAAGTGATCCAGTCGGAGAGTGCGCTTAGTGAGAACAGAAGATTTAGATGGGGAGTGACATTTAACTTATCGCTACCGAAAAAGTTGATGGGGAGACTCGGATGAAGTGCAGCTTCCTGGCGCACCCGCGTGTACTGAGTCAAGGAAAATGGATCAGTACAACAAGTGATCTGTTCCTAGTTACGGAACAGTCTGAATCCCCCTAATGACAATCAAGCCTAAGGAAACGGACACTTGCAGAGCCGCAATGGAAGCCCTTGGGGTATAGTAATGAGCCTGAAGCCTGTCATCTTAGAGAAACACGACCTTGTCTTGAGATAGCTGTTCCGAAAGCGCATCTCTTTTGACGGCATGAACGACCGCTTACTTTGCCAAATGTTCCCACGACTCCATTTAAAGTACGGGAAACGGTGGGACACCACGGAACATTTCCGCTGACGCTTCTTGGCGCTCTTTGGGCCCGTTTAGCACTTTCCATCTGTACCGCACACCACGGCAACAAACAGCATTCACCCTAGAGACCTTGAGCTGACCTCATAGACAACCCAGCATGGATATCTCGCTTGTACCTGTGTGATAATGACGCAGGCTGCCCTGCGACCCCCAGCCAATCTCCAGCCTCGTCCAAAGGCCGTGCCAACCTTCAGCAGCACCTCCATTGCAGCAAGCTCCACTTCGACACCATCCCAGGCCTCAAGACATTCATCGAAGAGTCGTCAAGCTTCACCGGCCCGCTCAAATATCCCTTCTGACGTCTCAGATAGGGCGACAGTTGCCTTGATTCGCCGTGTGCTTTGTTCGCAAAGCCATAGCGGTACCACCGATCCTCGTCCTATTAGCGAACTCTTACCACCATTGACGAGCAGCAATGATGTCGACTTTCAACTATATGCCATCGTTGCTATCGTCGTAAAGGATCTGGTCCTGAGCTGGTATGGAAAGATCACGCCTGACCAGAGCTTTGTGGAAGAAGTGGTAAGGATCGTGGCCCATTGCACGACACAGCTGGAAGGCAGACTGCGGACCTTGGATCTAGAGGGCTTGATTTTTGATGAGATCCCGGACCTGATAGAGCGTCACATCACCTGTCAGTGAGTGTACATTGACCCTTCAGAATTGTAAGCTAACAGTACACAACAGTCTACCGAATCAGTCACCAGGCATCGCAGACACTCCTTCCCACCAATCCCCGAGTCATATACCACAGCTTGAATCCCCATCCAGCCCTCTCTCCGGTACCCGACCCTGCAGTCGCTGCAACGGCGACAGAGCAGAATGATCATGAGGCAGCGTACCGGCAACTGCTAGTACAGGGCGTTTTGGCCGTCCTGCTACCCACCGAGGACTTGGAGAATGCATGTTTACGCACCCTCGTTGCCGATGTGATTGCGGAGAGTATTCTGGGTAATTCGGTTGGAGGCAAGGTTTGCGAAGGTTGGTTCATATGGGCCAGCATCATCAAGCTCGTCGAGGTGGTCCAAGCGAAATTGGAGCCCAGAGCTGCGGGCGACCTGATTGATGTAGATAGCAGGAGTCAACTCGAGAAATTCGGCCTCCTCGCCGACAAGAGCAGACTCGGAAAGGCAGACCATCACCACCGTCTATCCACACTCTCGTCGGTATTCTGGCGAGTCTTGCAGTACGGCTACCTGGCATTCATGTCGGTCCGATTTGTCATTCTCGGCTTCACCACCGCTTATTCGCAACCGTTGCGGTCAGCGTCCGTGAGCAGGACTCCAGCAGCACGCGAATCTTCACCAATGGAAAAGTCGACGGACAGACACCATCGTCCCCCTCGTCCAATCCTGAGCTTCAGGATCTTCCCGCTCGTGTCGGTTCTGCTCGATCTCCCCTCGCGCATGCCCTGGCTCTCTGGATCTATGGCACTACTCCACCACCACCTGATGCACGGCATGCTCAAGGTAGGAGCTACAGACGGCATACTCGACCAGTAAGTAAGCGAACTGTCTCTTCTGCGTCGACACTGGTCAGAAATGATGCCGTTCTCCATTTCCTAGCATGCACTCGCTTCCTTAGCCTCGCATGAGATCTCAGTCATCTGACTTGGAAGTGGATGCGAGTGCGCATCACGCTAAAGGCTTGGCTGCCGAGGCCTGCGTGGACTAGGCCCCGCGGGGATGGGTTGCAAGCTCGCCCCGTTATCCCGTTATCATTCCTGCAGGATGATGACGCTAGGGAAGGATGCTGCATGACCTCCACTTTTTGGCCGTTTCCCACTTCCATCTCTGTCGGTCAAGCCACAATTCGATGGTGCAATTGAAAGAAGTCTAGGATGCCCCCCCCCCTCGTCTGTTTCGTACCGCTTTCCCTGCCACGCCCCTTTCCTTGACTTTATTCTTGGTATTCTATACATCGTTATTCCATGTTTTGCTTGGCTCAGAACAAGACTCCAACTCTTTGCTGCTCAATTCGATGATACCGGTCCAGACCTCGATCGTTGATCAAAGCGGCCGGGCGGATCATCCAGGTCTGCCGTTGAGATCAGCAGGATCGGCCCTTGAGAGGACCCTAACCTGCAATAACCCTATCCCTTCCCCACCGCTCATCGACATCTCCACACCGCATTGGGGATCATCTTCTTCGAGCTTAAAGCCTAGAATGATGTGATGGTCCTCGATGAGATGGATGGGGAGTTGGGGGCCTCGAAAACCCTCTCCTCGATAGTAGCAAGAAAGATGCAAGGCTGCCCAACAGAGTCCCTCACAGAGCACCCTGATCCCCCAAAGCTTGCTTCATTTTCATTTCCACAAACAGCACTTGCGTCTTCTAGTCCTCGTAGCGTTTGCCTTCCTCGTTCCTCGTTCATAACGGGAATCCCGTTCAAGAACAAGAAAGGCTGCCAATGCATGAACACGAGAGCCCTGACTGACGTGCGTCGCACATCCTCCCATTTCGCTATCCTGCATCACGAACTGAGAAGATCATGATTGCCCCTGGGCCACACAGACCAAATACGTGAAACTGATATCGAAAAACAGGTACCTCCACCACCTAATCCTCACCACTCTGCATCCGCCGACCCTACTACCCCACCTCCTATCCCTCGCCCGCCAAACCCTCTTCCCCAACAACACCATCCCCCTCGCCTCTCCTCCTCCCCTTCCTCCTCCTTCGGAGATCCCCGCTCGCAGCCGCATACAACACGAATGCGCCCTCCGTCTCCTTTCGCTCCTCCCGCCGGCTGCCTGCAGGAGGTTCTTCGGCAGTGGGGACCCGGGCGTGTGGGCGCGCGAAGTCGAGCGGGAGGTGCTGGATGTGTGGGGGGACGCGTACCTCAATCGGCATCTGGCGTATGCGATTGTGGAGTTGGTGGTTGTGAGGGTGGTGCCTGAGATGGGGGAGAAGGGGGTGGAGGCGTTGATGGGGGAGAGGGTTGGGGGATGAGAGAGATGTGTATGTGTGTATATATAGGGGGGATGAAAGGGACTTATATTTCTGATGACACGATATAAAAACGGACAAGTAACTCAAAGAAAATATTCCATATCAAAGCATTGCAGTGAACTGAATGGCACAAAACTCTTCATCTTCATCACATCATTCATGCATCTTCTTCCCCCTCTCCAACGAAAAAGCGCGAACTAGATGCCTACATGCATACACATTTCTGTTTTCTCTGACTCTCAAAATCCTCTTCGAAGATCAATTCCCATTCACCAAAATCCAGAAATATGCCGCTCCAAACATGCATAACCGCTGCCTTGTCAAAAACACAAATCACAAAACACAAAAAAAACAAAGACCGAGGGCCGGTGACAACTGATGTTATCGACCCTCGGACGACGCCAAAAGCCATCTCTCACTCTCACACACACACACACTCTCTCTCTCTCGCGCTCAGATGTAGCCGTGAGGCTAGGGGTATTTCTAGGTTAATTCTCCCGTTTTGCTTCTGCCCAATCTTCTCGATCCGATCCGATTCGATGCACCTGACCCGAACATCCTATTCACCCACTAGAACTGGTAATTGCCCAAAGGAAAAAGGAAATAAAGGAAAACAACAGAGAGAAATCGATCGAACCAAAAAGGGACAATACTCCGGGCCTGCTAGTGTGTATGTGTACCTCCGACCCCTCAAACTCCATGGGAATTATGCACATCCGCCGAAAGGAAAAGACGTAGATACCATGATTGGCAAAAATGAACAAATGAACGGATCGATGATAAGGATTGCAGGAAAGCGTCGTCGATGCAGGGTAATAATGCGAAGCTCTCAGGAGAGCGAATGCTCGCTCCGCTTCCTCCCAATCGGGAGCGTTCCATCGGCGCGTTCAGACATCGGGATCGCCTGCATGCCGCCCGGCAGTTCGCCCGTCTCGAGCTTCAGCATGTGCATCCATTTGCCCATGACGAGGTAATCGTGAGGGTCGACGGCACCGTTGGGTTGGTGCTTGATGAACGTCATTAGCGTGGACAGCGCCGCGCGTGCTTCGTCTTGGGAAGGCGCCGAGGAAGGCGACACGCTGCCGATGCTGGGACTGGTATTTGCCGTGCTGGGGCTGATGCTCGACGGTGGTGCCATCAGTACGGGGCTTGTGTTTGTGGTTCCGGTTCGGGCTGGCTCCGTGGCACTCGGTGGTAGCACATCCATTTCTTCCAGTGGCGATTCCAGGGATGAAGCGGCGAGCGAGTGTGGTGGATTTTTCGATGTCGCTGAGTCTGGCGTCGTTTCCGCGCTGATTAGTGGTACGGTCTGGCGACGTCGTAAAGAGCTTGTAGGCGCCAACGGCGGTAGACGGGCCATTTTGGAAGCCGGTAAGGATGGGCTATGGCCGCAACTTGACATTGGTGAAAAAAAGGGTGAGGTAGGACTCCTGAATTCACTCGAGAAGGTAGAGATGTCGGAGAAACAGCTATTCAAAGACGCTGTGCTTTGTGAGTGTGCGTGTGCGTGTCCGTAGCCCGAGCCATCCATATAGCTATCAGGGCTGTGGGTCTTCAAATCGTCCTTGGGCGAGCTGATGGGTAGACCATCCCACCCGATGGGTGAGATGCCGTTGGGTGTTTCCGATCCAGACTTCGATTCATCGTGCTCCTCTTTAGGAGACTTTGCGCCAGGAAGATGATTCTTCGTCTTGAAATGCTCTAACCACGCAAGATCATTGACTCTGTTGTGACATTCAGTGCTGCCAACCGTGGTTGCAAAAATCCTGGCTTGGTCCCTGATGATGTTGTCGTCAAGCGGTAGCCCTTGGCTGAGACGATTTTTCGCCCACTGTGACAGCGTTCGCTCGATATCTGGGAATTTACTTTTAGACCTTCTTATTGGCGATCGGCTACCTTCTTCTGGAAGAAGATACTTCTCTTTGTTTCGCAGAACTTTTGACACAGTACTTGATGAGAAAATCAGTCTTGGTTGTTCGTTGTAGAATCATACGTGGATACAAACCTCCGCTCAACGCCAAACATAGCTAATTGCTACTGTCAGCGAGTGCTTCTCAAATGCAAGGGTATGCCAGTCTCACCACCAATTTCTGTCTGCTTGACGTTAGGATTCTCGCTATGATATTCGCACATCCGCCGGCGATCGCTATCCGTCAATGTCCTTCTCGAAGTGGATGTCGGATGTGATGGTTTGCTCGGTGCTGGAGCCGGAGTGAGTGTGGGAACAGGTGAGGTTTTCGAGAGCGGCAGTATCGGTCTATGTAACGGTATAGGCGCTGGAGGGCTGCTATGTTCTGAGGGGTTCGTGATCTGACTGGGCCATTGTGTCATGGTAACGAGCGACTGTAGAGGCTGCGGACTCGGAAATGCAGGTTGCATCGGTCGATTATACATTGGACCCATCTGTACGTGTGTAGCGGCGGAGAAGACAAAGTCATCGTAGTCATTCGGGGGTGAGTGGTGCGGGGAGTGGTCCTCGGCGATATCGAGGACATGACCTCCCCCAAAGTCGTGATCCTGGTGTAGACTGTAATGGTGCTCCATCTTGATGTCGGCGAAAGAGTCGTGCATGTTATTACAGTAAATGGGAGCGAGCATCGAGTCCTTGGAAAAGCCCACAACGTTGTCCCACGATATCAGCATGCAGTCAAGGACTCGACAACTGAAGCATCCAGGCCGATGACAGAAGCAGAAGGAGAGTTCCTCGGCATTGATATCTGTGAACGGTTGTGTACGGGGAGTTGCAGCATGTCAGGGCGGGTGCAGATAATTCGTCCAAGATGGTACCTGCGATGCTGGTCAGTATGCGCGCATAGGCAGGGTATAAAAGGCGCAGTAGGGTAATCTTGCATGGGAGAAGGCTACCTGCCACAAAGACTGTAGTGTGCAAAATGCGTGGATGAGCCTCAAACGGCCGTCACGATGAGGATACGCATGCTGCTGTGGAAGGGTAGAAGTACGGTACAGCCGTTGGTGGATATAGGGTGGAGGACTAGAGGTGTCAATGGAGGGGAGCTACATGGCCTAAGTAGCAGTTTCCATGGGTCGTGCTTTCTTTGAAGGCGGGTAATAATCGAGGCCTGTGCCGCTTACTAAAAATCGGTTGGTCGTGGGGCACTTGGGGTTTTCCCATCTTTGCATTTTGAATTTTGAATTTTCTGGATTTTGAATTTTGGGGCATTTTGACTTTCTTTTCTAACAGCGGGGCTTGCGGCGGGCACGGCGCTGCGGATTGGCGGTGCGGACGGAACCATTCTTCTCGCTGTTTCCTTCCCTTACTTAATAGTACTAGTTACTAGTAGTAGGTATTCTTCTGTGGCGTTATGCCTCGACGACTTTAGTGCTCCCTTCCGGTCCTTCCCTTTTGCCATTTTTCCCATCGAGATCATCCGTCCGGAATAGCCGTCTGTCAAGGCACAACAATGGAAAGTCAACAGACAACAACCATGGTAGACTGCGGGACTCAATAAAGTCAAATCTCAATTAGATTATCAGCATGACAGGAATTCCTCCGTAGTACAAACAGAAAGAGGTGCGAGCAACGCCTTCCCCGGCTGAAAGGGCTCTAGCCCTTGAAGATCTAACAAAGATGATCAACGGGAAAGCCTCGAAGTCCGGCTACGCTTGACTGGTTGTCCAGCCCTGTCAGTTGCGGCAGCCATCGTCCTCCATCGCCCAATGGGATTAAATCCCAACTCTTAGTGCTTCTCGACCGGAATTTCTACTTTCATTTAGTAAATTAATTAGTGAATTCCTCTATCTCGAGGCGTGGGATGCACCTCGGAACCCAAAATCCCACTCGAAATTCTATCCCATACCATGCTGACATCTTCCGAGTACGATAGGCCGTGCTTGAAGAAATCCCCAGCGAGTGGCCTGGGAGAATTGGTCCGTCGGTTGCTGAGCGCGTGATATTGGCGGGCGACGAATAATGACAGTGAAGAGTGACTGGAGCCAGCTGAGTGGCCTTGGTGCGGCACCTGACTCGTGCTGATCCGCTACCCTCATGTCGCAAGGCTAGGCACTGGTCTTCTGAGCGAAAGCCACTGGACAATGCGAATCCTCTTCGCCATGGAGTACTTATCAACGCTGGAAAGCCATTCGGTAGCAGCAAGCGAGATCAATGCTTTACGACGAGATACCCTCACTGTGCGATGAGATACCCTCTCATTTCCAAAAGAGACTGCCGCTTCCCACTAGATAATAGCTTTGGTGCTGCCGTTGTCGAATTACATACCTGGCAGCAACTACTTGCGCTGGCTTTATGGCCAAAGGTACTGCTCGGAGAACAGTCTGAAACGGGTGAACGCCTCATCGTTGTGCTCCATTGAGGCATGGCCGGTCGTCGTCGAGGCAATACTCATGGGACCGTGCATCACATCACAGTAGAACTATCTTCCAATTGACTTCAACGCCAGCTTCTCGATTCCGAGGTTCCAAGGTCGACGGATGATCATGCAAGCATGTTTTGCGTCAGCATTAGTGACGATTAGATCTTGTTTACCCCATCTTCGCTGGCCGGAGACTAAACCAATCATTCGGGGTAGCCTCATCTCTTTCTTGTGAGAGGTCAACTAGCCTGGATGAGGGCGGCGCTGAGCTGCATGCTTACGTTGCTCCGGCTTAGACCTCATCGTTTTATGATCGTTACTGTCAATCGTGAGCAGATTGTAGTTGTCCTGAGTAATGACCCACATACTGATGTCTTCGTCTGCGAGCTCATGCGAGAGACCCACCCTCTGCGGCTGATGCTTTACAGACTGACCATACACAATCGCATGCTTGAACTGCTCCACAATGGTCTTGTGTATGGCATTGCACTAACACACTGTCAAAGCTTGCGGTATGGAAAAAGCGGCTTACTCACGAAGTCCTCGACAGAGCACGCGTTCTTCCTCAGCACGACTGGTGTGTTGTAGTCAGGAGACTTGCCCTTCGGCTTCGTGTATATTCTTCGGAGCTGCAATTTCTCCCACATCTGGTCAAGCAACTCATCAACATTCCAGCCATGCTCAGCGCTGATAGGACACGCATTCGGAATCCTATAGATCAAGTCGAGCTCCTCGATGGAGATGGAATCAATCTTGTTAAGAGCATAGATGACTGGGATATAG